>Ga0310690_10000236_pt1 | contig 130604 bp, 129 predicted proteins | sample AusTroGonzalo_MG_2_FD_207661 | JGI IMG/M metagenome (GOLD analysis project Ga0310690, IMG submission 207661) | Bovine rumen microbial communities from tropical cattle in Woodstock, Queensland, Australia - Gonzalo_04 (v2) (version 2) | ecosystem: Host-associated > Mammals > Digestive system >...
TGTGGAGACCATCACTGATCTCCACCTCTTTTTTGATTAGTTTTCTTTTTGTATTACTCGTTGACGATCTTCTCATTGTTGAACAGATGGGATACGAAGGAAAGACAAAGAATACCAAATACGATATTGATGACGCATGTTGTCAGGATCTCCGCTGTGGTTACACCGGAAAGAAGAATATTCTTGGTGAGGAAGGAAGAATTCCACATCGGAATAAGGTAGTTTTTGAATCCGAACTTGGTCAGAATAGCATCGAAACCGGCATTGGATGTCAGGAAGGACCCGATGAAGAGGATCATGACAGGAATGGCGCAAAGAGTCTGTGCTGTACGGGAGTTCTTAGCAATCGTCGAGATGATGAGGAGCAGGCCGACCAGCGCAAATGTTACGCAAATGACTACGAAAAATACGAGAATATAGTCCGAAATAGCATAGTGAACGGCATGTTCTCCAAGCATATCCTGGAAAGTCTTCATGAGGTAGGCAAGACCGGCGAATGCGGAAATAGCGCTGATTCCGGCAGCAGTCATAACAGCCAGTGCTTTTCCGATGGCAACACTGCTTCTCTTTACCGGGGTGATCAAAACGGTGTTCAGGAAGTTGCTCTCCTTGTCGCCGGCGATGATGTTGCTGGCCAGAGCAAGGATACCATAAACGATCGTCATGAAAAGAAGACCCGGAACCATGCTGGCGATGGTATTCTTCACCTGATAATCTTCGTCACCCTGATCGTAGGTAATGTTCGGATCCGCGTTGATAGTGAATACTTCCGGACGAAGGGTGTCAAGAAGCGCGGAGAGTTTCTGCTGCATCTTCAGGGACTCGGTATTGGAAGAGTTATAGTAGATCTCGATATTGGAAACATTGGTTCCGGTCAGGTCGATATGGAAATCTTCCGGGAAAACGACCAGGATCTCGGCGTCCTTATTCTTGATATCCGTAATGCAGGTATCTTTGTTGACCTTCTCGTCGGAAAAACCGATGGCTTTCAGGCCTGCCGCCAGATCTTGCGGGGCATTGATGTAATATGCGTTATGCTTGGTGTCTTTGTCGTTTGTGTCGCTCATGGAGCTCATCAGAAATCCTTCCATGAACATGATCGCAAAGGGAAGAAAAATACACATTAATAGTATTGTCTTGTCTTTTATGATCGATTTGATCTCTTTTTTATATACTGTGGAAATATCTCTAAACATAATTTCATTTCACCTGATCTTTCATTAACCTTGTTTGTTCTGGTACTGCATGTAGATGTCATAGAAGGAATCTTCCAGAGAACGTCCCTGCATAAGGTTGGGAAGAGTGTCGTTTACGACGATCTTACCGCTTACGATCATGGCTGCACGGTCGCAGATCTTCTCAACCAGATCGAACAGGTGAGTAGAGATGATCATGCACTTTCCTTCTTCCTTCATGCGAAGAATGAAATCACGTACATCGCGGGAGGCGATGATATCCAGACCGTTAGTCGGCTCATCGAAGATGATAAAGTCAGGATCGTGGATAACGGAAACGGCAAGGGAGACTTTCTGACGCATACCCTGTGAGAGTTTGCTGATCTTCGTGTCCGCAAACGCATCCACACCAAATGTCGAGAAGAGTTCCTTCTTTCTCTGTGCGGCTTTTTCCTTCGGAACATGATAAAGACCTGCGAAATAGTCGAACATGTCGTTCGCTGTCGATTTCTTGTCAAGCTGCAGATCCGTGGTCAGAAATGCGAAGTGATTCTTGATTTCGATGGGGTTCTCCTTGATGCTTTTGCCATCGTAGAAAACCTCTCCGTTGTCCGGTGAGATCAAGGTGGCCAGCATTCTCATGGTCGTGGTCTTGCCGGCACCGTTTGGTCCTAAAAGACCGAATACCTCTCCGGAATGCGCCGTGAAACTGATGTCGTCTACCGCGATCTTCTTTCGGGAAGGCAGATCCTGGGAACGTCTCTGTCTTTCACTAAGCGTAAAAGATTTGCTTAGGTTTTTTGCTTCCAGTGTGTGCATGTGTAATACATCCTCCAATCGTTTTTCTTCTTCTGTAGTGTAAGCATCTATATTTAATATTTCGCTAATGCGAAACGGGCAAAGGTTAAGAAAGGATTAACTGATTCTTCAATCTTTATCCAGAAAAGCTCTGATCCACGGAAGTTCCTTCTGCGCTTCAGATCGTCCGATCTGATAGACCCGCTCCAATTCCGACGGATCCTTCGAAGTCCTGCTGATAGCAAGATCTGAGGGCGGCCGGATGACAAAGGAAGTATTGTTCTTCTCACGTTCTTCGATCTCTTCCATCTGGCGGTTATAAACTTCATGTCTTTCCGCCATTGCTTGCCTGATCGCCGGATACTTCCGAAGACAAGCGCCGATGAAAGAGGAGCCGCGGCTTTTCGCCTTTCTGTATCCTTTCGGCTGGGTCAGGATGATCACGTTCTTGTTATATCCCAAGCTCTCCATATAAGCATAGGGAACGGAATCCGCAACGCCGCCGTCGAGGAGCTGTAATGAACCGATCTTTACCGGTTTGGAAAGGACCGGCATCGAAGCAGAGGCACGCATCCACTCGATATCTTCTGTGCCACCATCTTTACATAGATGATAGACGGCTTTCCCGGTTTGCACGTCTGTTGCGCCTACGTAGAACTCCATCGGATCGTTCTTAAACGTTTCGCGGTCAAAGAGATCCAGTTCGTCGGGAATCATCCTGTAGCAGAAGTCTGCGCCATAATAATCGCCGGTCTTTATAAGTGAACGGAAACTGCTATATCGAGGATCACGGCAATAATTTTTGTTGTAGCGGATGGGACGGCCGATCTGATGTGATTTATAATTGCAACCGAAAACAGCTCCCGCCGAGATTCCGGCTGAACCGTCAAAACGGATATCATTTTCCATCAGTACATCGATGACGCCGCAGGTAAACATTCCACGCATGGCACCACCTTCCATAATGAGGGCGGACCGTGTTCTTCCAGAGTTTAGCATTTTGTTTCATTTCCTTCCGAATGATTATTATATCAGAGATTTGTCTTCGGTCTACGTTTTTCCTGTATACTAGTGTTAGAATTATTGCATAGAAAATTTAGGTCATAAAATGATCTAAAGGAGTTCGGTTATGAGAAAACTAGCTTTGAAAAATGTACAGATGAAGGATTTTCTCTGGAAAGAGAAAATGGAGCTGAATAATCAATTCTTAGACGAAATGGATCCGGATAGAGTGCTGGCCGGATTTCGGATCACGGCAGGTATTCCTACGGATGCAAAACCATATGGAGGATGGGAAGACAGTCTCATAGCCGGTCACGGCATCGGGCATTTTTTCTCGGCTCTCGCCATGCGGATCGCAAACCTTCAGGGAGAGGTAGCAAGATGCGCGGATGAAGAAAGAAAGCAGGCTTTGTCTTCTGCGCTCTCACATAGTCAGGATCAGGCGGAAAAGATCGTTTCCGGGCTTCTCGCGTGTCAAAACAAGACGGGAAACGGTTTCTTAAGCGCGGCAACAGTTCAGGATGAGAATCACCCGGAGATCCAGTTTGATGCACTGGAGGGGAAGTGTGATGCACCGACATGGGTGCCGTGGTATGCACTTCATAAGGTGCTTCAGGGATTGATCGATCTTTCGGTATACACCGGAATACCAGGTGCTATCGAAGCCGCCACAGCGCTGGGAGACTGGGTCTGTGACCGGGTCCTTTCCTGGAACGGGGAAATAAGAAAAAGAGTTCTTGCAGTAGAATACGGAGGGATGAATGACAGTCTGTATCAGCTTTACGGATTACTTCATGAAGAGAAGTATTTTCTGGCTGCAAAGGTATTCGATGAACCGGATCTTTATAAGGAACTTCTCGGATTCAAAAACCGTATGCGTGGCGTGCATGCGAATGCGACGATCCCGAAGATCCTGGGATATCTTCAGGGCGCAGCGGTACAGCCTTCTATAGCGAACGGTGAAGAACATGTAAAGGATATAAAAGACCGGATACAGGTTGCCGGGAAGTTCTGGGAAACAGTACTTCGAAACCAGACCTATGCGACAGGCGGAGTCGGTGATATGGAGCATTTCTTCGAAGACGGAATGCTTGACCGGTCGAGAACGCAGTGCAACGCGGAAAGCTGCTGCGCGTATAACATGATCAAGCTTTCCCAGCTCCTTTTTGAACTGACAGGAGAGATACGGTATCTTGAGTATATTGAGCAGGCACTCTGGAATGCCAAACTCGGATCGGTAGGACCGTCCGGCGGCTATACTTATTTCAATCCCATGGCTACCGGGTATTATCGTCTTTATTCTCCGAATCATCCGAAAGAGAATCCTTTCTGGTGCTGTGTCGGCACGGGACTGGAGGATTTTGCCAAGGTTGCGGATCAGGTATTCTATCGGGAAGAGAACGGGATCGTGATCGCCCAGTGGATCTCTTCAGAGCTTCATACAGAAGACGGGATCGATCTTTCATTACAGGCAGACTATGAAAAAGGAAGAATAACCATTACAAATCTGTCTTCTTCGGACAATGCAGAAAAAGTGCTTGTGAAGGTCCGTGTTCCCCGCTGGGTGGAGAACAGGGTGAATATCCTTTCTGATGATGAGGAGTATTATGCGGTAGAGCTTTCCGCAGGTGAATCATATGAACTGGATTATTCCATGAAGATATCGATGATCGGTATTCCGGATGAAACATCAGTCTGCGGGTTTACCTATGGTCCTTTTGTCCTCTGTGTTCCGCTTGGGAAGGAAAGATGGGGCGAGACAGAAGGTGCCGGGATCCAGGTCGTGGCGCCTTCCTGGAAGGTGGTCTTCGATACGGCGGTCAGGACCGATATCGTCTACGGACAGACGAGAAGAAGTATTCTGGATCGGGAGTATCTCCGCCTTCCGGACAAAGTCACCAAAGAAGATATGGAAGAACATATTTCGGATTATATTACCAAAGATGAAAACGGAAAACTGTTTTTGAAAGGCCTTTTCAACTATAAAGATGAGAAGGTCACCCTGCCGCTTGTGCCGTACTATCAGACCGGTGATGCACGATACGGGATCTACTGGTATCTGAAATGATCCGAAAGAACAGATACGCGTCAGAAATCATAACCGGCCGGCATACAGTATTCCTTGGTGGAATAGACACCGAATACATCTCCTTTTTCATTTTGGGCGATATAATAGGTGCCGGCTCCGGTCACTTCGCTATAAATATATGAAGAGACGGAAAGTGTGCTGCCATCTTCGATGTGGAGATAATAATATGTAGTGGTGTGGGATGTACGTCCGCGCCCGCTCTTTACCTGCTTGGAATCTTTTGACACGATGGTGCAAAGGGAGGTGCAGAGGGTTTCTTCTGAAGGATCCTTCAGTTTGTTATCATTGACCATCCGGTTCCCGGAGAGAATGAAGAAAAGGAAGACGGCAATGATCACTGCCGATGCGACAGTCGGTATGACTGCTGCAATCAGTCCTGTCCCTGTTGCTCCAGCGCGGATGTTTTGAATAAGACGGATGACTGTCATGGCAAAGATGAATACAAGCAAAGCACCCATGCCGATCAATATGAAGCGGAAAATATTGTTATTGGTCTCATTTGTTTTGACGAACACGGTATAGTCGGCCCGGAGCAGATCATCATTCAGGACTGTGAGATCTCCCTCTTTTACGAGTGTGATCTGTTCTCTGGCTTTCTGGACATTTGCTCCTTGATTCGAGGTTTTCGACGCGCCATAGATCAGAAGTACAGCGGTAATGATGAAAAAAAGGAGAAAAGCGATGGTATAGATCTTCTTGCCAGGCGTGGATACCTGTGAAACGCGGTTTCGAAAAAACATGGGAGCCTCCGTGTCTTAGTTTGGGTCTTGTGACTTTTCCTATTATACCAATACAAGGGAAATGCAAAATCTCCAATGTATCAATTTACTGTTCTTTATTTTGCGGAACAGTCACGTTATAAAATTGTGTTATAATGCATCGTAAGAAAAGGCGCCGGTTTGGCACAGGGGGATAACGATGACACTAAACCAGTTGAAATATGTAATCGCACTTTCAGAAGAGAACTCCATCAACGAGGCGGCGAAGAAACTATATATTTCCCAGCCGGCGCTTACTTCGGCGTTAAAAGCACTGGAAGAAGAAGTAGGTTTCGATATTTTCCTGCGTACGAAGAGCGGAATCTCATTGACGGTTAAGGGAAGCGAATTCCTCGGCTATGCCAAGTCGGTCATCGAACAATATGATATCCTCGATGCGAAATATATCACAGGAAAGAACGTGAAGCACAAGTTCCACGTCTCCATGCAGCACTACACTTTCGCGGTCAATGCTTTTGTCGAAGTCATTAAAGAATATGGTATGGACGAATTCGAATTTGAGATCCACGAGACCAAGACACACGAAGTCATTGATAATGTAAAGAATCAGAAGAGTGAGATCGGTGTACTCTACCTCAACGACTTTAACAGAAGTGTGCTGACCAAGATCTTCAGCGAAGCAGGACTCGAGTTTACACCGCTTTTCGACTGCGGTATCTATGCATATATGAGCAAAAGCAATCCGCTTTCCAAGAAAAAGACGGTTACAATGAAAGACCTTGACGATTATCCGTGTCTTGCTTTTGCCCAGGGCGACTTTAATTCGTTCTACTATGCCGAAGAGGTAATGAGTACCTACGATTATAAGAGGATCGTCCGTGCCAATGACCGCGCGACGCTTCTGAACCTGATGGTGGGTATAAACGGCTACACGCTATGCTCCGGTATAATCTGCGAGGACTTAAACGGCACGGATTACTGCGCCGTGAAACTAAAGACTAAGGACACGATGACGATCGGGTATATCTCGAGAAAGTCGTCGGTCCTGAGCGAAATGGCCGAGAAATATATTGCAGAACTCAGCAAGTACAAAGAAAATGTATTGAACTGATCATCTGTTATAAGTTTTCCTTATAGACGCTGATATAAAATGACGATTATCCAAAATCCGTTTGTGATGGTATATTCCTATCAAAGAACCTGCCCGCGGGGAGTGGAGCAGGAATATGGGGAAATTATCGGAGAAACACAATATGGAAAGAGGAATCAATACACGATGTCTGCACCTGGAAGAAACAGAAGGCAAATTCGATAACTATGGCGCACTGAGCTATCCGATCTATCAGACGGCCACCTATGCGCATCCGGGAGCAGGTAGAAGTACAGGGTTTGACTATAGCCGTCTTCAGAATCCGACAAGAGAACAGCTGGAGAAGATCGTAGCTTCTTTGGAGCATGGCACAGATGCACTGGCGCTCACGACCGGAATGGCGGCGATCACGCTTTTGTTTGAACTGTTTCAGCCCGGCGATCATATTGTATCTGAAGCGGATCTATATGGCGGCAGTATCCGTTTATATGATCATGTATCCAAGAAAAACGGGTATGAGTTTACCTTTTTAAATTTTGCCGAGGACGATGTCGAAGCGGCGATCCGCCCGAATACGAAAGCCATATATATTGAGACACCTACCAATCCGATGATGCGGGTTTCGGATATAAGGAAGATCTCCGCGATCGCCAAGAAGCACGGGCTGATTCTTATCGTAGACAATACATTCCTTTCCCCGTATTTCCAGAATCCGCTGGATCTGGGGGCGGATGTGGTGATCCATAGCGGTACGAAGTTCCTCGGCGGTCATAATGATACCCTTGCCGGATTTATCGTTACCAACAGAACGGATATCTCCGAGAGACTCCGTTTTCTGATCAAAACCACCGGCGCCGGGCTTTCGCCATTTGACAGCTGGTTGTTGATACGGGGTATCAAGACACTGGGTCTTCGTATGGAAAAAGCACAGAAGAATGCCATTGAACTTGCATCCTGGCTGAAAAAACAGAAGACGGTGACAGACGTATTTTATCCGGGACTTCCTGATCATCCTGGATATGCGATAATGAAGGAGCAGGCCAGAGGCTTCGGCTCCATGATCACTTTCCGTGTGGATACGAAAGAACATGCGCTCCGTATCCTTGAAGAGGTAAGACTGATCAAGTACGCAGAGAGCCTTGGCGGTACGGAGACACTGATTACGTACCCGACAACACAGACGCATGCAGATGTGCCGGAGGAGGTCCGTCTGAAGAACGGAATTACCCCCTGTACACTTCGCCTTTCCACCGGAATCGAAGATGTGGAGGACTTGATATCCGAACTGGAATCGGTATTTGCCAAATTGGATAAGGAGTGAGAAAAAATGCCGGAAAAGAATTTGAATTTCGATGAAGTCATCGAAAGAAGACATACAGATAGTTTAAAGTTTGATTTTGCGAAGCGAAGAGGCATGCCGGAAGATGTCCTGCCGCTATGGGTGGCGGATATGGATTTTAAGACCAGTTCCTACGTGGAAGAGGCGCTGATTGAGCGTACGAAGCATGCGGTCTTCGGGTATACGGAGACGCAGGACGAATACTTCAACGCAGTGGCAGGCTGGATGAAACGCCACCACGATTGGGAGGTCCGTCCGGAATGGCTTATTAAGACGCCGGGTGTGGTCTTTGCGCTGGCCATGGCGGTAAAAGCTTTTACGAAAGAAGGGGATCCGGTACTTATCCAGCAGCCGGTCTACTATCCGTTTTCGGAGGTGATCCGGGACAATGACCGTGTGATCGTCAGCAGTGACCTCTATCTTGGGGATGACAACCGCTATCACATCGATTTTGAAGACTTTGAAAAGAAGATCGTAGACAATCACATCAAATTGTTCCTGCTCTGTAATCCCCAGAATCCGTCCGGACGTGTGTTTACCAAAGAAGAACTGACGAAGCTCGGTGATATATGCCTGAAGCACGAAGTGCTGGTCGTTAGTGACGAGATCCACAACGATTTTGCGCTTTTTGGTGAGCACACGGTGTTCGCGAATATAAAGAAGGAATTTGAAGAAAACTGTATTATCTGTACATCGGTAAGTAAGACATTTAATCTCGCCAGTATGCTGATCTCGAACATTTTTATTCCGAATCAGAAGATACGGAGGACTTTCAGAAAGCAGGTCGACGCGGCCGGAATCAGCCAATTATCGGCATTGGGACTGGTGGCAACGAAAATTGCATATGAAAAAGGCGACGAATGGTATGAGAAAGTGGTATCCTATATTAAGGAGAACATCGCTTTCGTGAAGCAGTATGTCCAGGACAATCTCCCCGGTGTGAAGGTGATCGACGGGGAAGGTACCTACCTGATGTGGCTGGATTTCCGCGGAACCGGTCTTTCTTTTGAAGAAATCGATAGAAGGATCATCTACGAAGCCAAGCTTTGGCTGGACAGCGGAAAAATATTCGGAAAGACGGGCGATGGGTTCCAGAGAATTAACGTGGCCACGCCCAGAAGCGTTGTAGAAGAGTGCCTTAAGAGGATCCGTGACCATGTTGTGCCGAAAGAATGAAAGTATGAGGAGAGAGCACATGGGACAATATATTGATCCAAAGATCAGTCAGGTCGTCGACCTGATCCTGAACGATTATGAGGATGAAAGAACGGTCAATCAGATCGACATCCATAATCAACCGGACAAAACGGCAGTCATCGATGTGGTCGACAAACTATTCAAGATCCTTTATCCGGGATACTATACGGATAAAGTCTATAAGATCTACAGTCTGAAAAACAGCGTATCTTCGATCATCGAGGATGTTATCTACCGCTTGAAGAAGCAGGTGGCATTGGTTTTGCGGTATGCGGATAATAACGAAGATGCTACTTATGAAGAACTCGATAAAAAGGCAGAAGAGATCACGCTCTCCTTCATGCGGAAAATCCCGGAGATCCGAGCCATTCTGGAAACGGATATCGATGCGGCGTTTGAAGGGGACCCGGCGGCAAAGAATAAGGAAGAGATCATCTTTTCTTATCCGGGTCTTTATGCCATCACGGTCTACCGTGTCGCGCATGAACTGGAGCTCCTCCATGTTCCGATGATCCCCAGAATGATGACCGAGCATGCCCATGGTATTACGGGTATCGATATCCATCCGGGTGCCACGATCGGCAAGTATTTCTTTATCGATCATGGTACAGGTATCGTTATCGGCGAGACCACGATCATCGGTGAGCATGTGAAGATCTATCAGGGTGTCACGCTCGGCGGTCTGTCAACACGTGGCGGTCAGAAACTGAGCGGCGTGAAGCGTCATCCGACGATTGGAAATAACGTGACGATCTATTCCGGTGCTTCGATCCTCGGCGGTGAAACCATCATCGGTGACGATGTCGTTGTCGGCGGTAATACCTTTATTATCAATTCGGTTGAGAATGGTACCAGTGTTACGGCGAAGAAACAGGAACTGAAGTACAGAAGCCGGAAAAACGATTCGAAAAAAGAGACAAAGAGCAGCGATAAAGACGGAAAGGATTGATATCGTTCCGATACCCGATCCCCGATAAAACGATCCAAGGAGGAGACGACTATGACGATCCTTCAGTTGAAGTATGTCATTTCCATAGCAGGTTCTAAGTCGTTGAGGGAAGCAGCCAGCAGGCTTTATGTTTCACAACCCGCACTTTCAACGGCGATCCGCGAACTGGAAGAAGAACTGGGTATACAGCTTTTTGAGAGGACGAATAAGGGTATCCGTCTGACTGAACAGGGAAATGAATTTCTTGCCTATGCCAAAGAAGCAGTCAGCCGATATGAGTTGATCGAAGACCGATATCTTGATAGGGATAAAGAAAAGATCCATTTCAGTGTCTCCATGCAGCACTATGTATTTGCTGTCCATGCTTTTATTCAGGTGACCCGTGAAGCAGATCCGGAGAAATTTGTTTTTTCTGTGCATGAGACGAGGACGGATGAGGTGCTGAATAATGTCCGAAGCCTAAAAAGTGAGGTAGGCGTTGTCTCTTTTTCGCGAAGCAACGAGAAGGTCATGAAGAAACTCTTCCGAGAGTATCAGCTGGAATTCACACCGCTTCTTACCCGTGAGACGTTCGTGTATGTCTGGAAAGATCATCCGGAAGCCAAACGGAAAGAACTTTCTCTGGAAGATATGAAGAAATACCCGTGTATCTCTTTTGACCAGAGCAGCGAAAGCGAGTTCTATCTGACGGAAGAGGCTCTTGGCGATTATGATTTCGATAAACTGATCAAGACGAATGACCGTGCCACTTCCGCGGAACTTATGGCAGCTTTGAACGGATATGCTGTCGGAACCGGCGTAATGACGAGCAGTCTGACCCTGAAGGAAGGATTTGTCACGATCAAACTGAAAGAAGAAGACCCGCTTACGATCGGTTATATTGTTCGAAGTAATCATGCTCTTTCTGAAATGGGACAGAGATATATTGAAGAACTCCTGAAATATAAGGAATAAATGATCCGAAAAACAGAATGAAAACACCGAAAAGCCCTGAAATTCAGGGCTTTTTAAGTGATAAACAGCGTTTATTGCAAACGATAAAACTAAAGCATTTTTCAACGGCGTGTTTCAATGTTATTCTTTCAACAACGAAGCGGGAAGCACGGTTGCCCGGAATTACAGAGAGAAAGAATGGCAGCCATTTCTTCTGCATAAAATAAGGGGAGGAAAGAAACATGAAAAAAACACGAATGAGAATCTTGTCCGCGATGCTGATTGCATCGATGAGTATAGCAGGTCTGACCGCATGTAGTAAGAAAGAGAGCGCAGGCAGTTCTTCTTCAGGCGGCGGATCACAGAGTTCAGGCGATGTCGATATCGTGATCGGCACGGCTAACGGGTCACTCTGTCTGGCCCCTCTTCATATCGCTCTTGATAACGGTTATTTCGAAGAGGAATTTAAGGCAGCCGGTGTGACATGGAGAGTGGAAGAAATCGACCTGGGAAATATCTCAGAACTGGTGGCATCGAATAAGATCGATGCTTCCACTCAGTTAGCCGGAGCCATGATCCCACAAGTGGATAACGGATTAGAGATCACGTTTACCGCAGGACTTCATACAGGATGTACCAAGTATTACACCAAGGAAGGTTCCGGGATCGAGTCGGTGGCGGATCTGAAAGGTAAGAAAATCGGTGTTCCGGCTATCGGAGATTCATCCGTGATTGCACTAAAGAGACTTCTTCACGATAACGGAATCGGCGTGACCACGGAAAACCTGGAAGTGGAATGGGTCGTATATGGACTGACTGATCTTCCGCTGGCGCTTCAAAACGGCGCAATCGATGTGGCAGCGCTTCATGACCCGGTCGCATATAGTGCCGAGCAGGAGTACGGATTCAAGAAGATCCTGGATCTGAGTACCGATGAGAAGTTCAAAAATGAATACTGCTGTATGGCATTTGTCACCAGTAAACTTGCGAAGGAAAACCCGAAAGCTGCGGCAGCATATACAAGAGCCATGCTGAAGGCCAGTGCTTTTGTACAGGCGAATCCGCAAGAAGCGGCAAAGATCCAGATCGAACATAATCAGTGTCCGGGTGATCTTGAAGTCAATTCAAATTTGCTGGCGTCCTATAACTACTCACCATCTGTAAGTATTGCCGCACAGACGATCACGGATGCGGCAAGTGAGCTGATCCGTATCGGCGAATTGAAAGCAGAGGATCCGGCTTCGTTTGTCGGAAAAGCATTCACGACCTTCGAAGGTGTTCCGGACAGTTATAAATATGAGAACGGTACATTTACCGAGGTGAAATAGCAAATTGTGAAAAGAGGTCTCGTATGAGAAAAAAACTTTTTGCAGTATTGAAATTGCTATTGCCATTCATCGCAATAGCAATTTCTTTTTTACTGTACTACTTAGTTCCGGATAACGGAAAACAGAAGAAGACGGAACATCCGTATTATCTTTATTTCTTAATTGCTCTTGGCATCGTGATACTTTTGGAGATACTGATCGGTCTTTTTGTTCCGAATATAAGAAAAAGGATCCTGCATAAGGCTCCGTTTCTTACCGGAGTGATCGTTTCCCTGGCGCTCCTGAATTATGTTACTACTAAGACGACAATTCTGCCGACACTTTATTTCCCGTCATTAGACCGTATCCTCGGACTTCTGGTGGAAAGCCGGGTCTTCCTGATTAAAAATGTCGGTGATTCCCTGAAACTTCTGGCAACCGGATTTGCCTGGGGGGCGGCGGTCGGATTCCTTACCGGCCTCGCGCTTGGATACTTCAAAGTCGTAGGATATTGGCTTAATCCGATCACCAAGATCATCGGACCGATCCCGACGACGGCTTGGATTCCGCTGGCCTTGTCTGTGTTCCCGACTACCCATGCAGCCAACGTGTTTCTGATTGCTTTTGCCGTATGGTTTCCGGTTACACTGATGACGTCTTCCGGTATCCAGAGCATCAGTAATGTGAATTTTGAAGTATCGAGAACTCTTGGTGCGTCCACGCTCTATCAGATCGTACATGTTGCGATCCCGGCTGCGATGCCGAGCATCTTCCTTGGCGTGTTCTACGGAACCGTATCGTCCTTTGCTACTTTGATGGCGGTGGAAATGAACGGCAATTCAAGTGGTATCGGCTGGTATATCAGCTGGCAGAAATCTGTGATGCTCTACGATGGTGTTTATTCCGGACTGATCATTATTGCATTGATCTGTTCACTGTCACTGACACTGCTGTTTAAAGTGCGTGACCGGGTTCTGACCTGGCAGAAAGGAGTCATCAAATGGTAGGCGAGATCACGATCAAAGATGTACACAAGAAGTTTCCAAACACAGATCCTTCCAAAGAAGATATAGTTGCCCTCAATGGGTTTTCGCTGGATATAAAACCAGGTTCGTTTGTCAGTCTTATCGGACCGTCCGGATGTGGAAAGTCAACGCTTCTGCGAATTATCGGCGGACTGGATAAGGCGACTTCCGGCGAGCTGTTTATCGATGGAAAAGAGATCCGTAAACCGGGAAGTGACAGAGGATTTGCTTTTCAGGGAAGTAATCTCTTTCCATGGCTCACGGTGGAGAAGAATATCGCTTTCGGTTTGAAGGCACGTCATATCTATAAGGAGCAAAAAGCATCCGTGCAGGAATTCATCAAACTGGTTGGCCTGGAAGGCTTTGAAAAATCCTTTCCGCACCAGCTTTCAGGCGGCATGCAGCAGAGAGCCTCTCTTGCACGTGCACTGGTAGGACATCCATCTGTACTCCTTCTTGATGAACCGCTCGGTGCGCTGGATGCATTTACGAGAATGAATCTTCAGGATGAAATCATCGATATCTGGAAGAAACATAACATGACAATGGTGATGGTTACCCATGATGTGGATGAAGCCATCTACATGTCCGATCAGGTTGTAGTCATGTCAGCAAGACCATCTAAAGTGGAAGCGATCATCGACATCGATCTTCCAAGGCCGCGGGCACGAGCCCAGGATACATTCCAGGAGTACCGTTCAAAGATCCTGAATGTCCTGAATCTCGGCGGTAAAGTGGATGAGGTCGAATACTATCTATAACGCACATTCGTGCAAAAAAACAAAGTGAGATTTTTCGGAGGGAAAAATATGAAAAACAGAATTATTATTGCATTATTATTTATTCTCAGCGGACTTTTGATCATACTGGCACCGACAGTTCTTTTCCCGGTGTGCAGTGCGGAAAAGATGAAAATGGCCTGCTATTATTCTGCAAAGGCGGAGATTGGTCTTGGCGGACTGGTTGCTGCTCTTGGCGCAGTATATTTCCTGCTTAAGAGCAAAGAAATCCGGATCGGCATCACCATTGCCCAGTTTTTTAACGCGATTCTGGTCATCGTGTACCCACTGAAACTGATCGGACTTTGCAAGAATGCTGACATGGCTTGCCGCGTCAAAACTCTTCCTGCTTTGATAGTTCTGACTGTTCTTCTTGGAGCAACGGCGCTGGTCAATCTCTTCTTCCTGGCGAAAAGCAGCAAGACCGAGTGAGCCTTAACGGTAAGAAATCATGGGCTCACGAAGAGTAAAAAACTTAATCCGGAATATCCGGAGCCATGCTTTCTATAATGCATGCCTGCTTGTGACGATCTCGATCCTTTCTGTGATTTTGTTCGCCGGTATAGTTGTCAGCCGTAGCCTGTATAAGGGTATGGATAACATGCAGAAAAGGCTTGGCGCCGACATCATGCTGGTTCCGAAGGGAGCAAAAGAAAAAGCAGAAAACATGCTTCTGGAAGGAAGCCGGAGCACATTCTATTTCGATGCGTCGATTTATGAAAAAGTGGCTGCGGTCGATGGAATCTCGGAGATCACCTCCCAGTGTTTCCTGAAATCGCTGTCAGCAGACTGCTGCAGCAGCGAGGTAGAAATCGTATTCTTCGACCCGCAGTCTGACTTTGTCGTGGCACCTTGGATCGAGACAGAATACCGGAAGGATCTTTCCGGAAATCAGGTAGTGGTAGGAAACAGTATTTCCAGTGAAGACGGGAAAATCAAGCTTTTCGGCCAGGAGTATCCGGTTGTGTCGAAAATGGCGAAGACCGGGACAGCCTTGGACAGTTCTGTATATTTTACATCTGAAGCGATGGGGGAAATTCTTGAAAATGCAGAGGAGAAAGGCTCTTTTCTGACTGAGGACCAGAAAAACGGCGGGATCCTTTCGTCGATCTTTATCAACCTCAAAGCGGGGGAGAAGAGTGAGAAAGTTGTTGAGTCGGTGCATCAGGTGATCGGAGATATCTTCGATGTAGTGTATCCGAAACAGCTTCACGCCTCCCTTTCCGGAAGTCTTACCAAGATTACGGGCATCGTCAATATAATCTCCTTTGTTCTCGGCGGACTTCTGGTTTTGATCCTTCTGATCATCAACAGTATCCTTATGAACCAGAGAAAACAGGAAGTGGCGCTTTTCCGTGTGCTGGGACGTACAAAAAGAGATCTGATCCGTATGCTGGTTTCCGAGATGGGACTTATCAGTATCAGCGGCGCGGTTATAGGCTGCCTTCTGAGTGCAGTCATTGTGATCCCATTCGGAGCATTTATCGGAAGATCACTTAATATGCCTTATCTCGGACCTGGGCTTGCGGCTACGATGGTATCGTTTGCCTTGATCGTACTGGGCGTATTCCTGATCGTGTTTTTGGCATCGATCTTCTTTATTGTTCATATCAGCAGCGTTGATCCGTACCTGGCGATGAGAAGGGAGGAGTAGGTTATGCTTTCGGCGGAAAGAGTGAGTAAATCGTATAAGGCAGGCAGACGTCATGTTCTTCTAGACACGGACTTTTCCCTTGATCGAGGAGAATTCTGTGCAGTAATGGGTGAATCCGGCAGTGGCAAAAGCACTCTCCTTGCGATCATTGCGGGCATATTGAAGCCGGACCGCGGAGTGGTACGTCTTGATGATCAGGATCTGTATGCTCTTCCAGATCACGAGATGGCGAGGATCCATCAAAAGAAGATCGGATATGTTCCGCAGAGTAATATCCTTTTGAAGAATTATACGGTACTCGAAAACCTCATTCTTCCGTTTCTTTCCGCAAAGGACCAGAACGAAGAAGCATTAAAGGAAGAGGCCGTGGCCCTTCTCGAAAAACTAGGTGTTTCTGATCTTGCTGACCGCTACCCGTATGAGCTTTCCGGCGGGGAGCAGAAGCGGGTATCTCTCGGCCGAGCTCTTCTTATGGATCCGGAGATCGTGATTGCGGATGAACCGACGACAGGATTGGACAGCAGCACGGGGAGGATCATTCTTTCGTGTCTGGCTGAACAGGCTGCATCCGGAAAATCCGTTTTGGTTGCGACTCACGATGATCATGTGAAGGAATACGCCGGACGGGTATTAGATATCACAAAAATCTGATAAAATATACCCAAAGCCGATAGGTTAGGCGGAGGGTATGATATGGCAACACTTTGCAGTAAATGCGGAGCACCTTTGGTGCTAGCTTCAGAGATCAAGTCAGGGATCTGCAGTTCCTGCGCTTCTCAGACAGTGGCGACCCCGAAAACGAACTCTGAGCCAGCTTTGGCAAAGGCGGAATCTTCTGAGCATAAACCGGAAGAATTGCTTCTGGATTCGGAAGAGTCAACGATCGATTGTGAGATCTATGCCTGTAGCTCCTGTGGAGGGCAAATCATTCATTTCGGTAAAAAGGCTTCCGAGAGATGCATCTACTGCGGTAAAGATACAGTATATCTTGCCCGCCAGGCCAAGGAGCCTACACCGGAATTCATCCTTCCTTTCTCGGTTTCCGAAGAGAAAGCCAGAACGCTTGTTAAGGAGAAACTCAATAGTCTGTCTTATATTCCCGCGAAAATCCGGAAAATGGAACCTGCGGATGTGCGTCGTGTATTTGTTCCGTACTGGATCTGCGATGTCATGCATGCAGAGAGCGTGGGCCGTCAAAGCAGACAACACGAAGAAGCTATCGGGCATCTGCTTCTGTCGATAAAAGGGCTTCCGCTTGATGCATCAACGATCCTGTCGGATAATATGGCCCATAAACTTGAACCATATACATACAAAGACCTGGAGCTATTCAACGAATCTGCGTTAAATGGAAGTTATGCTGCTGTAGCGGATCTGAAGAACCACGATCTTCGGGCAGCGGCAAAAGTGCGCGCAGAAGAGATCTTCCGTGATGAATTGTGCAAAGATTTTCAACGAAGAATGGAGAATGACTACTATAAAGATGTGAAAAGGTATCCGTTTACCCGGAAAATGGAGTCCTGCATGGTCGACCGGGATGTGAAGTATGCCTATCTTCCGGTATGGGTGATAAGTTATCAGTATAAGAAGAAGCACTGCACGATACTGGTTAACGGAAATACAGGTGAAGTGGTTGCACCGGTTCCCTGGAAGAAGGCGCCACTCCTGGGTCTGGGACTTGGAATTTTCACAGTGGCTGCGGCTTTGCTGTCGTTCCTGATATATAAAGCATTTGATCTTACGGGATGGATGCAGAGCAGTGACAGGACTCTTATGGTTGCTGTTGGAGTAATTCTGTTCTGCCTATTACAGCTGCCTGTTTTTCTCTTTGTGATCAGTCTTCGCGGGTTCAAGGATAGTTTGCGTGGCGCCAGGCGGATCTCGAACGGCGTTGTTTTTCATACAGGAAAAGAGGGGGAGAAGTGATATGAATACTTCAGTTCTTTTCATACTTTATTCTATTGTTTGGGGCGTATTGTTCGCTGCGAACATCACGTTTGAAGTGATCAGTAGAAAGCTTAAGAAAAACATTGAAAAATTCGATGAAGATACGAAAACAGATTATTCTGTCGATATTCTATTCGGAGGTGCGCTGACTCCTATGGAGAGGATAAATATGTCCTCTTCGGAACAGCTTCAGTATATTTCCGGCAAATTTGCCTTGATGAGAGATCTGGACGAGTATAAAGAGTTTGCCGCCCGTCAGCTTCTGGGAGATGAAGATGCACCGGTATCTCTGGATTATGGGAAAAAGAAAGACCAGGAATAACGGGCGCTTTCGTGTTATAAGTAAAACTTATCACAAACGATAAATACGAACGATTTTTCAAATGCCAAAGGTCATGGTACTATTAACTCATCCCGAACAGGGAACGCAAAAACTCATCAAGAGGGAGGGAAAAACATGAAGAATATGATGGATCGAAAAGATATGCAGATGTGTTGCATGTGTTGTATATGTTCGACATGTTTCATAACAGAATCATAAACCTTTTGGTGATCAACAATAATTCTTTTAGGTAGTTGTTGCCAAAGTGGTAGCAGCTAATTTTTTTGTCAAGGAGGACATAACAATGAGTGAGATTAAACAAAGTGCATTAGAATTGATCGGTAATACACCGCTTCTTCAGTTGAACGGGTATTCCAAGAAAAGAGAGATTACAGAGGCAACCGTACTTGCCAAGCTCGAGTACCTGAACCCGGCCGGATCCGTTAAGGACAGAATCGCATTGGCCATGATCGAAGATGCTGAGCAGAAGGGTCTTCTGAAGCCGGGCGCAACGATCATCGAGCCGACATCCGGTAACACAGGTATCGGACTTGCCGCAGTCGCAGCAGCCAAGGGATATAAAGCCGTTCTTACACTCCCGGATACGATGAGCGTAGAAAGAAGAAATCTTCTTAAGGCTTACGGCGCAGAACTGGTTCTGACAGAAGGCGCGAAGGGCATGAAGGGTGCGATCGCCAAGGCGGAAGAACTGAATAAGGAAATCGAAGGATCCATCATCCTCGGCCAGTTTGTCAATCCGGCAAACCCGAAGGTTCATAGGGAAACAACAGGCCCGGAGATCTGGAAGCAGACAGATGGTAAAGTTGATATTTTCGTAGCCGGTGTTGGTACAGGCGGTACGATCACAGGTACAGGTGAATACCTGAAGTCCCAGAACCCGAACGTAAAAGTTGTTGCAGTTGAACCGGAAACAAGCGCAGTTCTTTCCACAGGTGTTGCGGGTGCACATAAGATCCAGGGTATCGGTGCCGGATTTGTTCCGGAAGTGTTGAATACCAAGGTTTATGATGAGATCATCCCGATCGCCAATGAAGATGCTTTCGCAGAAGGAAAAGCATTCGCTCTTTCTGAAGGTATTCTGGTTGGTATCTCTTCCGGTGCCGCACTTAAGGCAGCCGAGATCCTCGCAAAGAGACCGGAGAATAAGGGTAAAGTAATCGTAGCACTTCTGCCTGATTCCGGTGACCGTTATCTCTCTACACCGCTGTTCAATTCCTGAGCAGCAAGTGATAGCAGATGAGTAATACATACCAGGATCTGCAAAACTCCCATCCGTGCTTCGGAGGTCATAAGAACAACGCCGGAAGGATCCACCTTCCGGTGAGCCCGGGATGCAACATTGCATGCCGGTTCTGTGACCGGAGCATCAACGATGTCGAAGAACGGCCGGGAGTCACCTCCAAGGTGTTAAAGCCTATAGAGTGCGAAGATATTCTGAAAAAAGCACTGGAGATCTGCCCGGATATCAAAGTGGCCGGCATCGCCGGCCCCGGAGATACATTGGCTTCCGATTATGCACTTGAAACCTTTCAAATCGTTAAACAGAAATTTCCACAGTTGATCAAGTGCATGAGTACAAACGGACTTCTTCTGAATGAAAGGGCGGAAGATGTGATCCGAGTCGGCGTAGACTCTCTTACAGTGACTGTCAATGCGGTTGATCCCGAGATCGAAACAAAGCTTAATGCGTATATCATCTATCATGGTGAAAAGATCGAGGGTGTGGAAGGAGCGAAGATCCTGATCCACAACCAGCTGGAAGGCATAAAGAAAGTGGCTTCCGCCGGGATCACCATCAAGGTCAACACAGTGCTTGTCCCGAAGATCAACGGAGATCATATAGAGACGATTGCAAAAACGGTAAAAGAAGCCGGAGCGAAGATCTACAATATCATTCCATTGATACCGCAGCATGAATTAAAGGACGTGAAAGCCCCTACCTGTGCGGAGATCGACGCAGCGAGAACAAAAGCATCGAAGTATATCGATGTATTCCGCCACTGCCAGCACTGCCGTGCTGATGCGGTGGGTGTTCCCGGAAAAAGCGAGTTCGGTGATCAGATCTATCAGAGACGGCTCGGTGTGAAGGAGACATTCTCACATGGTTGAAACTGAATATAAGATCGCTGTGGCCAGTAGCGATGGGATCGTAGTGAACAATCACTTCGGTCATGCGAAGACCTTCTATATTTTTGCGCTCAAAAATGACCAGATCGAGCACCTGGAGACCAGACAACTTGAACCTGTATGCGAGACGGGAAACCACGATGAAGCAAGGCTGAAAGCAAATGTAGAGAGACTTTCGGACTGTACGCATCTCCTGGCAGTACGGATCGGCAACGGAGCAAGAGTGGTACTGGAAAGTTATGGAATAAGCTGTTACGAAATCCCGGGAGTGATTTCGGAATCGATAGACAAATTAGTGAAATACGAAAAAGTGAACGAATTATTTAAGTGAAAGAAGGATTAGGAACATGGGTGAACTAAGACAGATTGCAATTTACGGAAAAGGTGGTATCGGTAAGTCGACAACTACACAGAATCTTACCGCCGGTTTGGTAGAACACGGTAAGAAAGTCATGGTAGTCGGATGTGATCCGAAAGCTGACTCTACAAGACTTCTCCTCGGTGGTCTGGCACAGAAGACTGTACTGGATACGATCCGTGAAGAAGGTGAGGATATCTCCCTTGACCGTATCATGAAGGAAGGCTACGGCGGAACCAAATGCGTCGAGTCCGGCGGACCGGAACCGGGTGTTGGCTGTGCCGGCCGAGGCATCATAACATCCATCAACATGTTGGAGAACTTAGGTGCCTATACAGACGATCTGGATTATGTTTTCTACGATGTTCTGGGTGACGTTGTCTGCGGTGGTTTCGCAATGCCGATCCGTGAGGGTAAGGCCAAAGAGATCTATATCGTAGCCAGCGGTGAGATGATGGCTCTCTATGCTGCCAACAATATCTCGAAAGGTATCCAGAGATATGCAAGAACAGGCGGTGTAAGACTCGGCGGTATCATCTGTAATTCCAGAAACGTAGACCGTGAACTTGACCTTCTCCGTGCATTTTCCAAAGAACTGGGAACGAAGCTTCTGTACTTTGTGCCGAGAGACAACATCGTACAGCACGCAGAGATCAATAAGAAGACGGTAATTGAATACCGTCCGGATTCGAACCAGGCACAGGAATACAGAAACCTGGCACAGGCGGTCATCGAAAACCAGGATTTCGTTATCCCGACACCAATGACGCAGGAACGTCTTGAGGAGATCCTCATGGAATACGGCATGATGGAACTCGCGGACGACTACAAGATCTGATTCAAATAAAAGTGAAAATAGGAGGAGCACAACATGGGCAAGATTTATAATTCAATCACTGAACTGGTCGGACATACCCCGATCGTGGAATTCAAAAGACTGGAAGAAAAACTCGGCTTGAAGGGCCGCATCGCAGGTAAACTCGAATACTTCAATCCTGCAGGATCACATAAAGACAGAATGGCGCTGGAAATCATCGAGGCGGCAGAAAAGCGTGGCGATATCAGCCCGGAAAAGACGACTCTGGTTGAGTTTACAAGCGGTAACACAGGTATCGCTCTTGCCGCTTTCGCTGCAGCGAAGGGCTATAAGTTTAAGATCGGTCTGCAGAACGGCGTGTCTGAAGAAAGACTGAAACTTCTCCAGGCTTATCAGGCAGAGATCGCTGATGTACCGCAAGAACTTATTGCCGGTGTTTTTGAAAAGGGAATTGCTGCATTCGCTGATGTGATCGAATATATGGAGAAAGATATTGAGAATCCGTACGCAACACTTCAGCTGAATAATCCGGATAACGTTAATGCTCACTACAAGCATACCGGTCCGGAGATCTGGGAAGACACCGATGGAAAGGTAGATATCTTTGTCGGTGGTGTAGGTACAGGCGGATCCACACATGGTGTCAGCAAGTTCCTGAAAGAGAAGAACCCGAACATCAAGGTCGTCATTACCCAGCCGGATCCGAACGATGTCGTTCATCCGATCCTCGAGGGTGTAGAGGACGGCGGATTCCACGGTATCCATCAGGTACATAATGATGATGGTCTCACTCCTCTTGCGCCTGCAAACTTCAGTGACGAACTGACTGATGAATACTCGTTCATCTCTTATGCAGAAACTCTCCGTGCGATCCATCTTCTGGCACAATACGAAGGTATCTTTGTCGGCGCTTCTGCAGGTGCATCTCTTGCAGTAGCCATCAAGCTGGCACAAAAAGAAGAAAATGCAGGCAAACTGATCGTACCGCTTCTTCCGGATAATGGTGAGCGTTATCTGTCGGAAGATCTCCAGAAGATCCGTCCGGAAGTCGAAGAAAAAGCAGGATTCTGATAAGGAAAGAAAATACTCATGGCTATTAACTTAAACAATTCCAATGTCGCAACAAGAGAAAACCGTATCGGTTCAATTACCGGTTATGTAGGTACACTCAAAGACTTAGCGACAAAAAGCGAATGCGGTACGCTGAAAGGCTGCTCCCGTTGCTTCTCCCAGTCCAGTACTTGCCTTTCATCCTGTGCGCTGGGCCAGCTCTGCGGAATCCGCGATGTGGCACTGATCCATCACGGCCCTGCGGGCTGTTCTGTAGCAGGCGCCGGTGCCTACTATATGGCAAAGGTTATGTCTAAGAAGCGCGGCGTAACCAGTGACACGATCTATGTTGGTACCGACATGAATGAGAACGATACGATCTTCGGTTCCACAAATGCACTTCGCAATATCATTCTCGAAGTCAATAAGAGATATTCTCCGAAGGCGATATTCGTTTCCAGTTCCTGCGCGACAGGTATTATCGGTGAGGACATTGACAGCATCGTCGATGAGGTAAGAGACGAAGTGGGTGTGCCGATCGTGGCTGTACACTGCGAAGGTTTCAAATCCCGTATCTGGGCGACCGGATTCGATATTTCCGACCACGCGGTCCTGCAGTCGATCGTACAGCCTCCGAGAGAAGGCGTGAAGACGAATAAGATCAACTTCAAGAACTTCTTCGAAAGCGCCCGGCCGGAGATCATCGAGATGTTCAAAAAGTTCGATCTGGATCCGGTATTCCTGTACTGTAATTCCACTGTAGAAGAACTCTCTCATATCTCCGAAAGCCTGGCTACCACTTGTATCTGCGGTACATTGGGTAACTACCTCGGAAATGCGCTGGAAGAAAAGTACGGTGTTCCATATGTCAGATCTATCAATCAGTGCGGTATCGTCGGTTTTGAAACCTGGCTCCGTGAGATCGGAAAGGTGACCGGAAGATCCGAGCCGATTGAGAAGTATATCGAAGAACAGCGTGCGATCTATCTTCCGCAGATCGAAGAGATCAAGAAGCAGCTGGAAGGAAAGACGGCAGTTCTGGGAATGGGCCCGGGTTATACGTTCGAAGTGTCCCGTGTTCTGAATGAGTTGGGTATCAAGGTCGTCTGGGCGCTGGCTTGGCATTACGATAAGAAGTATGAAAACGGCGATGTACCGCCATCCATGAAGTATCTTCTGGATAACGATATCGACTTTGAAGCCAGTGTCGCTGACCAGCAGAATTTCGAAGTCATGAATATTCTGCATAAGTATCAGCCGGATATGTATCTGTCCCGCCACCCGGGTTCAACCGTTTGGGCGATCAAGAACGGTACACCGGCCATCTATGTGGCTGATGAGTACATGATCTTCGGTTACAAGCATACCCTTGAATTTGCCAAGACGATCCTGGATGCGATCCAGAATCGAAGCTTCGAAGAGAATCTGGCAAAGCGCACAAAGCTTCCTTATACCGATTGGTGGTACAACCAGAATGTGGATAAGTTTTTGGAGGAAATAAAGTAATGGCGAAACTTCTAGACAAGCAAAGATATAAATGTGCGCTGGGCGCGATGCAGACCGTTCAGGCGATCGATCGGGCTCTCCCGATCCTGCACAGCGGCCCCGGATGCGCACAGAAACTCTCGGAGTCCACAGGAAGTTCCGGATACTTTTCTCCGAACATTTTTCCGTGTACCAGTATCAATGAAAAGGACGTTGTTTTCGGTGGTGTGAAGAAGCTGGATTCCACGATTGGAAATGCATTAAAGGTGATCGACGCGGATCTGTATGTTGTTCTGACGGGCTGCATTCCGGAGATCGTTGGTGATGATTCCGGTGAAGTGGTTTCCCGCTATGAAGATTCGGAAAAGCCGGTCGTCTACGCTCCGACTGCAGGCTTTAAGGGAAATAACTATAAGGGTCATGAGCAGGTCGTCGATGCAATAGTAGAGCAGTACCTGAAGAAGACAGATAAGAAGCAGAAGGGTCTCATCAACATCTGGGCAGATGTACCGTATCAAGATCTTTTCTGGCTTGGAAATCTCAGAGAACTCGAGAAACTGATCTCGGAACTGGGGCTTACTCCGAATACGATCTTCGGCTATAAGCGTGGCATCGAAAACATCAACAAGATTCCGGAAGCAGAGTTTAATCTTCTCGTTTCTCCTTGGGTTGGTCTTTCCAATGTGAAGAAGATGGAGAAGAAGTTCGGTACTCCGTATCTGCACTATCCGAATCTCCCGATCGGTTCGACAGAAACCAGCAAGTTCCTTCGCGAAGTCGGTAAGTTCGCAGGAGTCTCTGAAGAAAAAGTGGAAGCGGTCATTAAAGAGCATGAGGATTACTACTACTATCTCATTAGCCGCTACGCGGATCTTTTCCTTGAAAACCGTGTTATCAACAAGCAGTTTACTGTTGTTGCGGATGCCCAGTATTCGCTGGCAATCACAAAGTTCCTGGTGAACGATCTCGGACTGATTCCTGCGAAGCAGTTTGTGGTGGATGATACGCCGAAGAACTATCGTGATCAGATTACCGAAGAGTTCAAGAAACTGAATTACGGCATCGAAGCCGAGGTTTCTTTTGAAACAGATGGATATAAGATCCATGAAGAGATCAAGAGCCACGATTACCACGGTTATCCGCTGGTACTTGGCGGTTACTATGAGAAGGAAGTGACAGAAAAACTGAAAGGTAATTTCCTGAACATTTCCTGGCCGGTACAGGATAAGGTCGTTTTTGACAGCTTCTATGCCGGATATGCAGGTGGCATACGCCTGATCGAAGATATTTACACAGTTGCTGTTTCACGTTTCAACTGATAAATATTGCGTGGGAATATGCCGGGTGCGACATCAGGAAAACGTGCCCGGTATATTCATAAACAAAAGAGAAAGGAGCCGGGGATATGGCATATAAAATTGCATTTGCTTCCACGAACGGAATTCATGTTGATCTGAAATTCGGTGAGACAGACCGATTCTATATTTATCGTGTAGATGGACAGGATCTTGAGTTTTTAGAGATCCGGCATGTTGATCCTTCCGAAGAAAAAACATCGGATGCTGATCCGGCTCCGAAAACATGCGCCTCAGAAACAAGCGGTTCATGCGGCGGTAACGGTGGCGGATGTGGCGGAAACGGACACGGCTGCGGAGGAGGCACGGAAGTACTTGGTAAAGTTGCCCTTGTCGAGGACTGCCGGGCTGTGGTCGCGAAAAAAGTCGGGTTTCAGGCGCAGAAACAATTTGAGAAGAAAGCTATTTCTGTTTTTGATGTGGATGTAAGCGTGGAAGATGCGCTGGATAAGATCACTTCCTATTATTTTAAGATCGATAACCGGCAGTCGCTTCGGACGCGGGAAGCTTTGACGGATGAAGCATAAGAAGGAGTTGAATTTATGGCTAAAGCAACCTATTCCGGTGTAAGAGAAAGTAAACCGGGCAGACTCAATGATTTAGGCTCAACCGGACAAGCGGTGAGTGAAAACTTCAAAAAAGGATGCTTAAAGCGCGCGGACAGATCTTTTGCCCAAGGCTTGCAGTGCCAGCAGATCAACAGCCTTGCTGCGCTGATGTCGATTGAGGATGCAGTCTTTATCTCGCATTCTCCGCAAGGATGTGTAGGATGCTCGATCATGGCGGTGGATATGTACCGCGTCGGTCAGATCCACCGAGGTGTGCGTAATGTGAAGAATCCGCATCTTATTGTTTCGAATATCGACCAGAAGAGTGTTGTTTTCGGCGGAGAGAAGAAACTTCGCGAAGCCGTGGATAAAGCGGTGAAGAGATATAACCCGAAACTGGCATTTGTCTTTGCATCCTGCGCTTCCGGCATTATCGGTGATGACATCGATGCGATCTGCTCCGATCTGCAATCTGAGTACCCGGATACACTGATCATTCCGATCCATTGCGAAGGATTTAAGTCAAAGATCTGCGCGTCCGGTTTTGATGCGGCGTTCATTTCGATCAACAAGTACATTCTGAAGCATCAGAAAGTGGAGAAAGAACCCGGTCTTATCAATCTGTTTGCTCCGACGACGGTCAGCTATGCCGATCAGAAAGAGATGGAGAGAATGCTCCAGCTTCTCGGGGCCAAAGTGAACTATATTCCTTTCTACAGTTCGCTCGAGAAGATCAAGAAGATCCCGGCAGCAGAGGCATCTACCTCAATCTGTAAAGTTTTCGCAGACGAGTTCATGAAGACGCTCTACGAAGAGTACGATATTCCTTATTCGCATACAGTCATGCCGATTGGTATCCGTAATACGGATAAGTGGTACAGAGGTATTGCAAAGGTTATTGGAAAAGATAAGGAAGTGGAGGAGATCATCGCGAAAGAGCATGAGCGTATCGAACCGCTCGTCAAGAAGATCAGAGACCGTCTTCAGGGAAAAAGAGTGTTTATCTGCGGGGGAACAGGACGCTCTTTTGCCGCGGCGGCACTCATCGATGATTTCGGCATGGAACTGGTGGGCTTAGAGACACCGACTTACGATGATGATGCACAGGTAGATATTGAATACCTAAATGGCATCCATAAGGAATTTGTGGTAGACATCGCGAACATGCAGCCGTTTGAACAGGTCAATCTTGTTAATAAACTCAAGCCGGATGCTTTTATCGGCGTGCCGGAATGGGCAGCTAAACTGGGTGTCCCTACCACCCATGTTCTGGATGGTAAGCGCCCTACAATGGGCTACGATGGACTGCTGTTCCTGGGAAATAAGATTGCCGATCAGCTTGAAAATCCGGGATTTAATAAGAAACTCGCCGAACACGTCAAGCTTCCGTATAAAGAGTCCTGGTATAAGGAAGACGCGTTCAAATACATTATTCGGGAAGGAGGAAACTAAAGCATGTCGAATGTAACGGAATTTCCAAAAGGCGGATGTGTTCTGGCCGGTATCAATTCAGTATTAGGCGCGATCGATCGTGTTTGCCCGATCTATCACAGCGGCCCCGGCTGCTGCATGCAGACGACGGCATCAGATGCTGGTCAGTCCGGTCATAAGTCTTCATGCTTTGTCAGCGCGGTTTCTATCCCTTCCAGCAATATGCTTGAAAAAGAGGTCGTTTTCGGTGGCACGAATAAGCTCCGTACAACGATCCAGGGTGCGATCGATATTATCGATGCCGATGCCTATTTTGTTCTGACCGGCTGCACAGCCGGCATTATCGGTGACGATATCGCCAGTGTCACGAATGAGTTCTTCGAGAAAGGCATTCCGGTCTATCCGATTGAAACACCGGGTTTTACCGGTGATAGTAACCTGGGATATGAGACCGTGTGGAATACATTCCTCGATAAGGTGATTGAGAAGGATGTCCCGAAGGATAGTAAACTTGTAAACATCTTTGGTATCATTCCGTACCATGATCCTTTCTGGAGCGGTACGCTTGAAGAAATCGACCGTATCCTTTCCCGCCTTGGACTGAAGGTAAATACATTTTTTACTAAAGGACAGGGAATCGAGGATATCAGGAAGAGTTCTGCTGCGGCACTGAACATTATCGTCAATCCGTGGCTCTTTAAGGGACCCGCAGCCAAATATGAATCCAAGTTCGGGGTGCCGAGTATCCGGATCCCCGGTCTGTTTGTAGGCGCAACAGATACGACAAAGTTTGTAAGACAGGTTGCGGAGGCTCTGAAACTGGATAAAGATCTGGTTGAAGAAGTGATCCGTGACGAAGAAAAATACGTATACAATTACCTGGGCCAGGCGATTGGAGTCTTAAGCTGGAAACGTTTCGCAATTGTAGCGGATGCGAATAATGCCGTAGGATTCACAAGATACCTTGCCAACGACTATAGTTTTACGCCGGTGTTGGTCATTGTTTCTGAACCGATCTTCCGAGAGGCAGATAAGGAACAGATCATCAAGGAGATTTCTGACCTTGAATATGCCAACCCGCCGAAAGTGCTTTTCCTGACGGATCAGTATGAGATCAATCAGGCGATCCGGGAGGAAGAGCAGGAGATCACGCTTCTTGTTGGAAGCAGTAACGATCGCGAGATTGCACTGGAGAAGGATATTCAGTTTATCCTTGGTAGTTTCCCGATGAGCGAGCGCTTGATCTTCAACCGAACTTATGCCGGTTATCGTGGTAGTCTGACGTTTACGGAAGACATCTACGACAACAACTGACGGAACGATCCATCCGTCGTTTAATCTCACTTGGGAAGAGGCTGCAATCCTGCAGTCTCTTCCTCTTCTAACAAAAAGGAGGAAGAAAATGCCTGAGACAGGATTCAATGTCATCGATACTTGCGAAGAGATTGACTTTGATGAGGTGAGTGCTCTTCTTAAATACTATGGATTGAGTGACCTGGAAAGTGATGTGCAAAGAAAGGTTTTTCAGAATAGTTATGTTACTATATTTATCAAGGACAAAGAGAAATTGATCGGCGTGGGAAGAGCCATATCCGACGGTGTTTGTCAGGCGGCGGTCTATAACATCGCCGTGCGGGATGAGTATCGTGGCCATGGGATTGGACGGATCATAGTTGACGAGATCCTTTCACGTTTGAAGGGATGCAATGTGGTTCTTTACACGCACCCGAAACATCTGGGATTATATGAGCATTGGGGATTCCGCAGAATGAGAACTTCATATGCGAAGTTTCCTGAAGAAAAGCATTATGAACAAGAAGGTTTTTTTGAATAAGAAGGAGGAAAATGGCATGGCAAAAGTATTAGTAGCTTTCTTTAGTGCAAGCGGCGTGACTGCAAAGGTTGCGGAACGCCTGGCGACATCGGTTGGCGCAGATCTGTTTGAGATCATTCCGGAAGTGCCATACACGAAAGAAGATCTGAACTGGATGAGTAGAAAGTCGAGAAGTTCCGTTGAGATGAAGGATCGTTCTTCACGTCCGGCTATTGCTTCAAAAGTGGAAAACATCTCGCAGTATGACGTTGTTTTTGTCGGATTCCCGGTATGGTGGTATAGAGAGCCGTCGATCATCGATACCTTTATCGAGGCATATGATTTTGCAGGGAAAAAGGTGATCCCGTTTGCGACATCCGGCACATCCGGGTTAGGCGATTCCTATAAGAATATTCAGGCACTGGCACCAGGAGCAACGGTAATCGACGGGAAGCGGTTTCCGGCGAAAATAAAAGAAGACAAATTGAAGGAATGGGCAGAGCCATTTCTTGGTTAATAAAAGGAGGGATTAAAAATGCCACATGTAGAAATCAAGTGTTATCCGGGAAGAACAGAGGAAGTGAAGCAGAAATGCGCAGATAAGGTTGCCGCTGATGTAGCGGAACTGCTGGGATGCAATCTTTCTTCCGTTTCAGTTGCGATCAAAGAGGTGAAGCAGGAAGACTGGAAAGAAAAGGTGTTTGAAGGCCAGATCTTCGCGGATGAATCCGCTTTGTATGTGAAACCCGGATATACTTGCTGATAACGGTGACGAATTACCTTTTATCAACAATCGGACCTTCATCGTAGTAAATCTTTTCGGCATCACACTTATAGGCATCGTAGATGAAGTTGTAGACTTTATCAGACGAAATAACAACATAAAGCGGGGATCCGTTGTCCGATTTGACTTCGTAATACGAATATCCTTCATAGGTGTCGGAATTCGGTGCGCCGATCTTTCTGGTCAGATCAGTGGTGGATTTGCATTCTTTTAGCGCGGCGGTCATTTCGTCAATGGTCATGATCTGATAATCCGTCTCGTGCCAGAGTTGCGGCGAATTGTCGATCATGCGTAACGGTTCGTCTGAGCAGAAGCACTGAAGATAATTGTACGTTCTATCTCCGACAGTGTAAGTGTTTTTCTTTATCTTACCGGAAGAATTCTGGATCACATCGATCATGTCCGCATAATACCGTGCCCAGCCGCCCTGGTTCATGACACGGAATTCATTGACGCCAACGTTTTCCGGGTTGGTCTTATCTTTAATACAGATCAGGATCGAGCAGAAATAAGTTTCATGATTCAATTCTACCTGGAATTCGCAAAACATGTTGTACCGGTATTGATTGTCTGAGGTGTTCTTTTCTTCGTGCCCGATGAGCTTAGGAATAGTACAATTGGAGAACCCTTTCGGACAGGCTTTGAGAAAATCATCGACAAAGCCTTGAAATGTGTCTTCCTTTCTTAGCCTTTCTGCAAACAAGGATTCAAATAATACCCGGTCGCTGTCGATATATTTAAAGAGTTTTTCTACGGCTTCGTCCAAAGCATCGAGCGGGGCAGGTGTGTCTTTTATCCACCTCTGCGGCATAGATATATCTTTATCTGATTGAGAATCTGTTGTTGTGCCGCCGGAACCGGGAATCAATTTGGTTACTACGCTGCAGGAAGAAAGCAGCAATCCGGAGACGATCAGTTTGGCCAGCATAAGAAGCGGCACGTGCCGAAGACCGGCCAATCCGGTTTTCCTGTTATTTGTTCTCTCCACATTTCCCAAAGACATATTTCCCCCTCCTTTGCCTTCGCCTTTTGCATTATAACATTAATGATATTGTTCCCCAAACGCCCGCGTTGGCAGGATAGGGGAGAGTAAAGTGCTCGATTGGACGGACTATTTTGTGCCGGCTTTGCAGATTCGTTTCAGTACCTGGATGTATTCTTCCGTGAGTGGAGAAGGATGTATCTGAGAAGGGAGAATATAACCGATCTGCATGTAGTCATCGACTTTCAGAGGTTTTGCAATAATATTCGGTCCATTCAGTTCTTCACTGATGACACCGCTGCAGATCGTGTATCCGTCAAGACCGATCAGCAGGTTAAAAAGAGTGGCACGGTCACGCACGATCAGTTCTTTGTCCGCATCTACGGTACTTAAGATCTCTTCGGAAAAATAGAAGGAGTTATGACTTCCTTGCTCGTAGGAAAGCCTCGGATATGGCTTGAGGTCGTCAAGACTCAGGCTTTTTTTCTTGGCCAGCGGTGAATTCTTTCCTATAAAAACATGCGGCTTGGCTTTAAAAAGCGGCTCGAATAAAAGGTTGTTGTCACGGAGGGTTTTACGTATAACTGTCTCGTTGAATTCGTTTAGATAGAGGATCCCGATCTCGCTTCGAAGGTGGGCGACGTCCTCGATAATGTCATAGGTTTTATCTTCCCGCATATGGAACTCATACTTGCTGCCGCCATGCTTTTTCAGGAGTTCAACAAATGCTTCCACGACAAAAGAATAATGCTGGGAGGAAACACAGAAACGGACTTTTCCTTCGCTCTTTCCGGTATACCGTTCGTTAAATAGATCAGCCTGTTCCAGTATCTGTCGGGCATAGCCCAGGAATTCTTCTCCTTCGGCCGTGACTTCGATGCCCTTGTTACTTCGTGAAAAGATGGTTATCTTGTATTCTTTCTCTAATTCCATAATGGCGGATGTGAGGCTGGGCTGGGCGATGAAGAGCTTTTTAGCGGCTTCGGTCATGTTTCCTGTATCGGCGACAGTTACGGCATATCGGAGCTGTTTCAGTGTCATGTTGATATAAATCCTCCTTATAACGTGCAATAGACGACGGCTATAATTTTAACATGAACCATAGATAAAATCTATGATAAAGGGGCAAAAAGATGTATTTTACCCATCATTTCCATGGGTTTATACTTCGCTTAACAACAACGAAAGTGAGAAGAAAAATATGAAAACGTCAGTCATTGGTTTTCCGAGGATCGGAAGAAATAGAGAATTAAAGTTTGCTTCGGAGAAGTTCTTCAAAGGAGAGATCCAGGAGGCAGAACTTCAGGAAGTGGCAAAAGAGATCCGCGAGTTAAATCTCACTACCCAGAAACATGCAGGCATTGACCTGATCGCAAGTAACGATTTTTCTTTCTATGATAATGTTTTAGATACTGCATTTTTGTTCAATATTGTACCGCAGAGATATCAGGAACTCGGACTTCCTGAGTTGGAAACCTATTTCGCCGCAGCCCGTGGCTGTCAGGGCGAGAAGGGCAATGTAAAAGCACTGGCCATGAAAAAGTGGTTCAACACCAACTATCACTATATCGTTCCGGAGTTTGAGGACGATACAAAGATCGAGCTTGTCGGTAATAAGCCGGTGGAAGAGTATCTTGAGGCGAAGAGTATAGGCGTGGACACGAAGATACAGATCGTCGGACCTTTCACATTTTTGAAACTGACGAAGTTCGTCGGAAGCAAGAAGGCGGAAGAGGTTGCGGAAGCACTGGTTGCCGAATACGGAAAACTCTTTGAAAAGATTGCGAATGCCGGCGCTTCGTTCGTACAGGTGGATGAGCCTTATCTGGTTCGTGATCTGGGTTCTGGAGATATTGCACTCTTTACGAAGATCTACAAGCTTCTGCTTGCAAAGAAGAACGGCTTGAAAGTCCTTCTTCAGACCTATTTCGGTGATATCCGTGACGCGTATGAGGATGTCACTGCACTGGATTTTGATGCGATCGGTCTTGATTTTGTGGAAGGTATCAAGACGCTGTCCCTTTTGAAATCCAAGGGCTTCCCGAAGGATAAGATCCTGGTTGCCGGTCTTGTTAACGGAAAGAATATCTGGAAAAACAGTTACGAAAAAACACAGTCTGTTCTGAATGAGATCAAGACTGTGGTGGATGCGGAAAATATCTGTATCGGTACATCCTGCTCACTGCTCCATGTGCCGTATACACTTGTTAGCGAGACCAAACTTCCGGAAGAGTATAAGAAGCACTTTGCCTTTGCTGAAGAAAAACTGGTGGAGCTGCATGAGCTTTCCAATCTGACCGATGAAGTACTGGCCGCCAATCAAGTGCTTTTTGAGAAGAGAGTGGACAGCGTGGATGAAAAAGTGCGTGCACGTGTTGCCGGTATCAAGGATTCGGATTATACAAGGCTTCCTGTCTTTGAAGAGAGAGAAGCGATCCAGAAGAAAGCACTGGGACTGCCGGCTTTTTCGACAACAACGATCGGCTCATTCCCGCAGACTGCGGAGGTTCGAAAGAACAGAAGTGATTTCAGAAAGGGCGAGATCAGCAAGGACGAGTATGTGAAGTTTAATCAGAAGAAGATCGAGGAATGCATCCGTCTTCAGGAAGAGCTCGGCCTGGATGTGCTGGTGCATGGTGAGTTCGAGCGTAACGACATGGTTGAGTATTTCGGTGAGCATCTTTCCGGTTACGTATTTACGGACAAGGCATGGGTGCTTTCCTATGGTACAAGATGCGTTAAACCGCCGATCATCTGGGGCGATGTTTCCAGAAAAGAACCGATCACGGTGGAGTGGTCAAAGTTCGCCAAGAGCTGCACAAATAAGCCGGTAAAGGGCATGCTGACCGGTCCGGTTACCATCCTCAACTGGTCCTTCCCGAGAGAGGACATCACAATTAAAGAGAGTGTACTGCAGATTGCTTTGGCGATCCGTGATGAAGTTCTGGATCTCGAAGCAAACGGCATCAACATCATCCAGATCGACGAAGCAGCGCTTCGTGAGAAGCTGCCGCTCCGTAAGTCGGACTGGTACAGAGAATATCTCGATTTTGAGATCCCGGCATTCCGTCTCGTGCACAGCGGCGTGAAGGCAGAAACACAGATCCATACCCATATGTGCTATAGCGAATTTACGGATATCATTCCGGCTATCGACTCTATGGATGCAGATGTCATCACTTTTGAAGCATCCCGTTCGGATCTGCAGATCCTGGACGCGCTGAAGGAGAATCATTTTAAGACGGAAGTCGGTCCGGGTGTCTACGATATCCATAGCCCGCGTGTTCCGTCGGTAGAAGAACTGGTCGGCCAGCTGACGAAGATCCGCGAGAAAACGGAAGACAGCAAGCTCTGGGTCAATCCGGACTGCGGCCTGAAGACACGTGGTGAGGAAGAAACCGTCAAGAGCCTGAAGAATCTTGTCGAGGCGGCAAAGATCATCCGCGAAAAAGCATAATAACGGGAAGGGCGGGATGCATCCTGTAGTGATGCGCCCGCCCGGATTCCTGAAGTTGGAGTGAGAAGAAGTGAAGATCAAGGATATCTACAAACAGAATAAGAAGAGCCTGTCGTTTGAAATCTTTCCCCCAAAGAAAGATACGGAACTGGAAAGCATCGATGAGACGCTGGAGGTGCTCTGCGAACTGAATCCGGATTTCATCAGCGTGACTTTTGGTGCCGGCGGAAGCAGTAACAGTAACCGTACGATTGAGATCGCGAAGAACATCAAGCAGAGATATGGTGTGGAGCCGGTCGTGCATCTGACGTCACTGCATTATGATAAGGCCGAGATCGATGAGTTCGCAAAAGTGATGGAAGCGGAAGGAATCGAGAATATCCTGGCTCTTCGCGGAGACCGTACACCTAAGATTGCTGAAAAAGACGATTTCCAGCATGCTTCGGATCTCATCTCCTATCTGTCTCAAGACCATGATTTCTGTTTCTTAGGAGCCTGCTATCCGGAATGCCATCCTGAATCCGAAGGTAAAGTCAATGACATTAAAGGGCTGCAGAAAAAGGTGGATTCCGGTGCATCGGTGCTTCTTTCCCAACTGTTTTTCGATAATGAGAAGTTCTACGATTTCTGTGAGCGCTGTAAGATCGCAGGTATTGATGTACCGATCATTCCGGGCATTATGCCGGTGATCAATGCTGCGCAGATCAGAAGGATGCTTTCACTCTGTAATGCGTCTTTTCCGGATCGTTTTAACCGGATCGTAAGGAAATACGAAGACCGGAAAGAAGCGCTTTTCGATGCGGGTATGTCGTATGCATTAAGTCAGATCATCGATCTTCTGGCCAGTGATATTCCGGGTATCCATCTATATACCATGAACAATCCGGTAGTGGCCAGACGTATCTGCGAAGGGATCAGAAATATCGTGTAAGTCGGAAGAATAGAAGAACGACACTTTTCCGGACTGTTCCTGTGCTATAATGAGCACAGAAAAACGGAAAGGAAGGCGAGTCATATGCCATATATCGAAGCTAAAACAAATCTTTCACTTACTGCTGAGCAAAAGGAAGAATTAAAGAGTGAATTCGGACGTCTGATCAGCACGCTGAATAAGCCGGAATCCTATCTGATGGTCGGCATAGAAGACAGTATGGATCTGTGGTTCGGTGGAAGAAAACTCGAGAAGGGTGCATATGTTTCCGTAAGCCTTCTGGGAAACTCGTCCCCTGATCTCTATAGCAAAATGACTGCCGGTATTTGTACGATGCTCGAGAATAAACTCGGTATTCCGGGAAACAGCATTTATGTTACCTATCACCCGGTCAGCGACTGGGGCTGGAACGGCAGTAATTTCTGATTTTTTATCTGATATTACGCGAAAAAACACATCTGAAAACAGATGTGTTTTTTTGTTGAAGTAATATTTTCAGGCGTTTTCTTCCATCTGGGAAATATAAAGGTGATAGTAGTCGCCTTTCTTGGCCATGAGTTCATCATGTGTGCCGCTCTCGGTGATCCCGCCATGATCGATATACATGATCCGGTCGCAGTTTCTGATCGTGGAGAGACGGTGGGCAATGATGAATGATGTTCGTCCTTCCAGCATCGCATCCAGACCCTTCTGCAAAGCACGCTCGGTCTGCACATCGATACTTGAAGTGGCTTCGTCCAGTACCAGCAGTGCCGGATCGGAAAGAAGTGTTCTGGCAAAGGAGATCAGCTGCTTCTGACCCTGTGAAAGAGTGGATCCGCGCTCTTTGACCTCGGTCTGGTAGCCGTTCGGCATTTTCGAGATGAAAGTGTCGGCGCACACGGCAGTGCTGGCCGTCCGGATCTCTTCGGAAGTCGCATCCAGTTTTCCGTAACGGATATTCTCTTCCACCGTGCCGGAGAAGATGAAACTATCCTGCAGCATGATACCCATCTGGGACCGGAGAGACTGCAGTGTTACGTCGGAGATATCCTGTCCGTCGATCAGGATCCGGCCTGAATCCAGATTGTAAAAACGAGAGATCAGACTGACGATCGTACTCTTTCCTGCGCCCGTCGGACCGACGAGAGCGATGCTCTGCCCCGGAGCGACCTTGAAAGAGACATTATGCAATACTTCTTTTCCTTCTTCGTAAGAGAAGGAGACGTTTTCGAATTCCACTTCTCCTTTGATCTCCGGCATTTCTATGGCGCCTTCTTTATTCTTCACGCCCACCGGCTCATCGATGGTTTCGAAAATGCGCTCCAGATAAGCCATGTTATTGATGAAGTTATTGAAGATATTGCCGAGGTTCATGATCGGCTGCCAGAACCGTGCGGCATAGCTGGAGATCGCTACGATGGCTCCAAGTGTTTCCTGCCCATTTGCGAAAAGCACCAGTCCTACTACGAAGATCGCGCCCCGTACAAAGACGGAGATACTGTCGATGCCCGGCCATACCAGGTTGGTGTAGCGCAGCGCGCCCATCCAGGTAGTCCGGCAGTCATCGGACAGATGCTCGAAGATCTCACTGTTTTCATCCTCGCGTGCAAAGATCTGGGTGATCTTTGCACCGACAATGTTTTCCTGAAGATACGCATTCAGGTTGGAGTTCTTGTTTGAAACCATACGCCAGGCTTTTCTTTGCTTGGTCTTGACCCAGAACATGAAGACGGCCAGGACCGGAACACCGGTAATGACTACCAGGGAAAGCTTGACGTCTGTCGTGAACATGAAGACAACGATAAAGACCAGATTGATCATCTCCAAGATCGCGTTGATCAGTCCGTTTGACAGCATATCGCAGACCGAGTTGACATAGTTGACCACACGGATCAGGATCTTGCCGTGCGGACGGTCATCGTAATACTGGAACGGAAGTTCCTGAAGATGTGCAAAAAGATCTTTCCGGATGTCATAGACGATATCCTGCGAAGTGCGCTCCATAATATGCTGACGGATAGTATAGCATAGGATGCTGATACCATAGGCTGCTATAAGGAGAACAAGAAGCTTCTGGAGCATGGGCTTATCTTTCCCCGGGATCACCACATCAAGCGCTTCTTTTGTGATCTTCGGAGCACAGAGTGCTGCCATGGCACCTATTGCACTCAGGATCAGGGCGATGATCATCTTGGCGGAGTATCTGCGGATATATTTCCAGGCACGAAGCATATGCTTGAGGCTGAAAGGTTCCTCAAGCGTTTCGTCGACACGATAGGTATTTCTTTTCTGTGCTTTTGCCGTGTCACCTGCACGGGCGTGTTCATATTGCTTTTTATTTTCCTTCGCCATATCAGATCACCTCCTTTCCGGAAGAGGCAGGTGTCTGTCCTGCTGTTCCTGTCTGGAGTTTTACAAGTTCGGCATAGTAGCCGCCTTTTTCGATAAGTTCTTCATGAGTTCCAGATTCCGAGATCTGTCCGTCCTGTAAGATGAGGATCTTGTCCGCTTTCTTGGTCGTGGAGATACGCTGTGCGATGATGATCTTCGTGCAGGGAAAATCCAGCTCGGTCAGGCTCTTCTGGATCTGTTTCTCGGTTTCCATATCAACCGCAGAGGTCGTGTCATCCAAGATCAGGATCGAGGGACGGACCGCCAGTGCGCGGGCCAGGGAAATACGCTGCTTTTGTCCGCCGGAAAGACCGACCCCGCGCTCACCAACGATCGTTTCGTAGCCTTCGGGCATCTTCGAGATGAATTCATCCGCAGCGGAATACCGGGCGAATTTGATCACGTTCTCTTTCGTGATGTTGGTATCACCGTATGCAATGTTGCCATCTATGGTGTCCGAGTAGAGAAGTACATCCTGTGTGGCCATGCCGATGCAGGTGCGGAGCTGCTTCAATTTCAAAGTGCTGACATCCATGTCATCTACAAGGACCTGTCCGTGCGTCGGTTCGTAAAATCTCGGTATCAGCTGGATCAGGGAAGTCTTGCCGCACCCGGTTTCGCCCATGATGGCAATCGTTTGACCGGGCTCGGCAACAAAACTGATATCGCGGAGGACCGGAAGATCAGCATCTTCGTACTGAAAACTGACATTTTTAAACTCCACCTTTCCTGTGAAACGTTCCGGGTGGTCGATGGCATCTTCCGCATCAACGATAGATGGTTCACTGTAATAGATCTCCATGACTTTGTCTGCAGCAGAGGAGAAGCGCTGGAATTCGTTAAGGATATTTCCGAGAAGACGCATCGGGTTGGCAATTGCCCACATGAGCCCGGAAAAAGCAACGTATTCTCCCATAGTCATCTCGTCTTTCATAAGAAGTGTGCCGCCTACCCAGAGCAGTACTACGGGAAGAAGGTTGGCACAGGTTTCCACAAACGGGAAGAATTTGACCCAAACAAGACGGGTATTTTTATTCGTATCACGGTAATCGCTGTTGCTCTTGTCGAATTTTTCAATCTCGTGATCCTCACGGGAGAAGGCTTTGACGACACGGTTGCCGGAGATATTCTCCTGCGCGGCGGTATTCATCTGTGCGTGCATTTCTCGAAGAAGCGCATGCATCGGCGCGACTTTTCTTCTGAAGGTGAAGACGATCAGGAAGATCACGGGCGCCATGGAAATGATGGCGATCGCCATCTTCCAGTTCATGTAGAAGAAATAGATCGAAGCGGCGGTAAAAAGTGAGAAGCATTCGATGATCATACGTACTACCCAGGCGATGTTGTGACGGACAGCGTCAAGGTCTCCGGTAAGACGGGTCATCAGATCCCCGGTACGGTATTCGTTATAAAAAAGCATGTCCTGACATTCGATCTTGGCAAAAAGATGATTTCTTACCCGGTACAGGGCCCGCTGGGAAACATGCTCGTAGGCCATGCAGTCCAGATAGACGATCAAAGCGCGCAGAAGCGTGATCCCGACCATGGCGGCAACCAGATAATAGAACTCTTTCTTGTTGGATTCAAAGTGCGCGGCAGCATCTTCCCCTGTCAGAAAACGGTCCACGATCTGCTGAGAGAAAAAGGGGACCGTCAGCTGAAGGAAGTTATATATTACAGTACCGATCATGGCGATAATGAATACTCCGCGAAGACCGGCTATATTGTCCCAGATCCACTGTATTTTTGTCCGTGGAAAACGCTTCTTCTGCATATAGTAACTACCACTCCGTTGTTTGTGTTTTACAATTATAGCACTCTGAAACAAAGCGAAAATGTACCGTTAGTATATAAAAGGACGGTGATGGTTTTGTTCAGCAATACCCCGATATTATGAAAGAAAACCGATTGTTTCACTACTTATTTTTCTGCAAATACTGCTCATTTTTTGTCCTATGACATCAAATCCGTCTTTCTTTACGGTAACTATTTATTATATTGAACACTTATAATACAATGTTATTGTTAGCATGAGATATGTGAGAAGGAACATCTTATGACGTTTGTAGGAAAACTTATGAAGCTTCAGACCAGGACGAAAGTGATCCTGGCAGCTGCTTTTCTTGTTGTTGTGGCAATAGGGATCTTGCTTTGGGTATATTTTTCGCAAAGCGGATATCTGGCAACCACAATGAGATTGCTCCGTGTGGAAGGCACGGTCAATATTGAGGATGCAAAGGGAAATAGTAAACCGGTCATTGATAATATACGTTTTCAATCCGGAGATGCTCTGAGTACCGGGTCAGATGGACTTGCTTCTGTCGGACTGGATGACACCAAGATCGTTACGCTTAAGTCGGACAGCCGTGCGGAATTCGTGAAGAATAAGAAAAAGATCGAGCTGAAACTGACTAAAGGTGCGCTTTTCTTTGAGGTTACCGAGAAACTGAAGAGTGATGAAACATATGAGATCAAGACGTCGACCATGACCGCAGGGATCAGGGGAACGTCCGGTTATGTTTTCTATGATGAAAACGGAAGGGAATCGTTGGTCATCACAGATGGCATAGTCCATGTGATCGCCAGAAATCCGGATACAGGTGAAGTCAAGGAAATTGATGTTTATGCCGGTCAGGAGATCAAGGTATATCTTTATTCCGACAGACAGAAAGATAGTGTGGAATTTTTCCTGAATAATCTGAAGGAAGAAGATGTCCCGGCATTTTCGTTGAAGATGCTGGCAGAGGATCGTGACCTTCTGGCAAAGGTCTGCACGGATACGGGATGGAGTGAGCAAAAGATACTTGATCTTGTTCACGGACTGTTGAATCCGGAAAACAAAGATCCTGAGAATACGCCCACACCGGTTCCAACCCCGAATCTGACTCCGACGGTCACGATTTCACCAACACCTAAACCGGAAGTGTCTGTCACGCCTGAGGTCAGTCCGACACTTACGCCAACGCCGGAAGTAACCCCGACACTTTCCCCGACGCCGTCAAAGCCAACGACGGAACCGACGCCTACACCAACGCCGGAGGTTACGCCGACACTTTCCCCGGCACCGGCAACGCCGACAACGGAGCCTACACCTTCGCCGACGACGGAGCCGACACCTACACCGACGATGGAGCCGACGCCTACACCGACAACGGAGCCGACGCCTACACCGACGACGGAGCCGACACCTACACCGACGACGGAGCCGACACCTACACCGACGACGGAGCCGACACCTACACCGACGACGGAGCCGACGCCTACACCGACGACGAAGCCGACGCCTACTCCGACAACGAAGCCGACGCCTACGCCGACAACAAAGCCGTCGCCTACGCCGACAACGAAGCCGACGCCTACGCCGACAACGAAGCCGACGCCTACTCCGACGACGAAGCCGACGCCTACTCCGACGACGAAGCCGACGCCTACGCCGACAACCAAGCCGTCGCCTACGCCGACCAAGAAAGCATCACCTACACCGACAAAGAAACCGTCACCTACGCCGTCGACATCGCCTTCGCCTTCTCCATCACCGGTTCCTGATATTCCGGATCGGGAGAATCCGCCGGAAGGTTATAGAGAAGAGGTCGTATGGGATGAAGAAGAAATGGTTTTCATCCTATGGGGTGCAGCTGATGAAGAAGACGAACCAGGCTATATCGGCTATTTGAATGGAGACTGGATCCACCTTGATTGTACCGTGCAGGAGACTGCTGACGGATTTATTGAAACATATACCTACGAAAGAGATGGTGAAACGATAATTTATTACCAGAATGCCGGGTAGAGTGAAGGATGAATGAAAGAAACAAAAACCTGATAATCGCATTCACATTGGCGCTGATCATTGCTTTCCTCTGTGGGATCAAGCTGTTCCAAAGACCGGATATGTGGGTCCAGGATACGCTTTTCCAGTCGAGGACAGCGGTGCCGGGCGATATTGTTATCGTGGGTATCACACAGAAAGATCTTCAGGAATTCGGACCGTATAACACTTGGGACCGGTCCATACTGGCGTCAGCGCTAGAGGCGCTGGCATCCGATCCGGAAAACCGCCCGGCAGTCGTCGCACTTGACGTGGTTTTGGCAGGAAACGCTGACCCGGAACTGGATGAAAGGCTTGTGAAAGCGGCAGAGGAACTCGGAAATGTCGTTTCGGCGACGGAAGCTAAGATCGGTACATTGAGGACTTTCGGTTCGCAGACGGTTCTGATCGATGATTATGCGATATTGGGTTACGATGAGTCCTTCGATGCTTTGAAAAGAGTGGTATCACAAGGTCATATTAACGTGATGTATGACACGGATGGCGTTCTTCGTCACGGACTTTTATATCTGGAACCGGATGGTGAACGCGTGAATTCTCTTGCTTATGAGGCAGCGAAAATGTACGCGGGCAAGAACGGAATGACAATAAGTGAACCGCCGACTAACGACAGAGGTCAGTTTTTCGTACATTTTTCCGGAGGACCGGATGACTTCTATGACGGGATCTCGCTTTCCCAGCTGATCAAGGGAGAAGTCGATCCCTTGTATTTCAAAGATAAACTTGTGCTGATCGGTCCGTATTCAGCTGATTTTCAGGATTCCTACATAACTCCGATCGACAGATCGGTCAAGATGTACGGCGTTGAATTTCACGCTAATGTGATCCAATGTCTGCTGGATGGGACCTATAAACAGGAAGTGCCGGATTATGTCCAGCTTATGGTCCTGGGACTTTTCTGCTTTGCTTTCTACTATTTCTGCAGTAACAGAAGACTTCTTTTCTCGGTGCCGTTGTTTATTATTTTCGAGTTTATCGCCATTGGCGGATCCGCCTTTCTTTATTCGAACGGATGGATCACACATGCAATATGGCTTCCGGTCGGCATTTTTATTCTCTTTATCGTAACGCTCGCCGAAAACTATATCCGGGCTGCCATAGCAAGACAGAATGTCACGAAGACTTTCGAAAGGTATGTTGCACCGAATATCGTGGGCGAGATCCTGAAAGAAGGCACAGACAACCTGAAACTTGGCGGAAAACTCTGCAACATTGCAGTGCTTTTCGTAGATATACGTGGCTTCACGACAATGTCGGAAAGAATGTCGCCGGAAGAAGTCGTACATATACTGAACCGGTATCTTTCCATGACGAGCTCCTGTATTGAGAATAATAAGGGCACACTGGATAAATTCGTTGGAGATGCCACCATGGCTTTCTGGGGCGCTCCGCTTCCGGAAGAGGATCCGGTCTATCTGGCTGCGAAAACGGCGCTGGATATTATAGACGGAGCAAGAGAGCTCTCGGCAAAACTGAAAGAAGAGATAAACGAGGAACTCAATGTCGGCGTCGGCGTCCATTATGGCCCGGCGGTCGTCGGAAACATGGGTTCGGAGAAACGGATGGATTACACTGCCATCGGCGATACCGTCAATACGGCGGCCAGATTGGAAGCGAACGCACCGGGAGGGAAAGTATATATCAGCCGGGCAGTTGCTGAAGAACTAAAGGGACGTATGAGTTTTACATCCCTGGGTGATTCGATCAAACTAAAAGGTAAGGCAGAAGGTTTCGAAGTTCTGGAACTTACCGGACGGGAGGAATAGTATGCTTCGTTTTCTGGGAAGAGGGTCGGCTTTTTCGGATGAACAGAATAGTGCGTACTTTACTTCGGGCGACGAACTGATCCTTCTGGATTGCCCGATGAGTGCTTTTGATCAGATGAAGAAAAGAGATCTCTCAAAATACAGCCATATCTATGTGCTGATCACGCATACTCATGGGGATCACATTAGCGGAGTGGGACTTTTTATTGATTATCTTTACTTTTTCGTGAAGATCCCTGTGACGATCGTCGCGCCATCGGAGAAGGTACGGGAAGATCTTTTCTTTTTACTGAGCAACCTGGAAGGATGCGGGAATGAATGGTATGACCTGGTATCCGCGGAAAACTTGAAAAAAGACTGGTTTTCCCGTGCGATCCTGACGGAACATACGGAAGAACTCTCCGGAAAGTGTTTCGGATATCAGCTTACGGTGGAAGGGAAAAACGTGATCTATACCGGAGACACGAATACGCTTACGCCTTTCGAAGACGCACTTGCTTCCGGTTCATACCTTTATATGGAAATATCCGCCACTCAGTCACCGGTACATCTTTTCTGCCAGAATGTGACCGGGAAGGTTAAAGACCTTACGGAAAAGGGAGTCCATGTCTTTCTGATGCACATGGATGATGAGGAAAAGATCAGGAATATAATGAAGGACACCGGCGCAGAATTGGCACCGTTGGAACAGGAGGAGAACAACATGGACGAGAACAGTGCTTTGCTCAATAGAATCTTCGGGATCACAGACAGCCTTTACAAGGATATGTGTATGAACGACAGAAAGGATCACGCGCTTCTGTTCTCTTATCTCACAGAACTCGGAAAGACACTGGTCGATGCAGATCGTGCCAGTTTCTGGAAATGGGACAAGAGAAAAGGCGAGCTTTGGACAATGTCTGCGACAGGAGTGGATAAAATCGTCATTCCGGATAGTACAGGTCTTGTTGGAAAAGCACTGCGTACGAAAAAAACAGTCATTACAAACGATCCGTATTCCGACCCGGATTTTAACCGGGAGGTCGATAAGAAGACGGGTTATTGTACCAGATCGGTACTTGTTCTCCCTGTTGCGGATATTAACGGAAGTTTCATCGGTGCGCTTCAGCTGGTGAATAAGAACGATGAGAAGGGATTTGATGAAATCGAGGATTCAAAGAAACTGTCACTTGCGGCGCTTGTGTGCGGTATTGCTCTGGAATCCGAGACTTTCCTGGAAGAATCCCATCACGATAAACTTACCGGGCTGAAAAACAGAATGGGATTCTATTTCGATTTTGGTGGCAAATATAAGGAATATCTGCTTCCGGATTCGGGCAAGACCATGTCCGTTTTTATTTGCGATATCGACAAATTCAAGCGTGTAAATGATACCTATGGCCATAATGCCGGAGATGATGTTCTGGCTTTTGCATCCCATCTTATTGAAGAGTCCTGTTCGGAAAATGATTCCGTGTACCGCTGGGGTGGAGAAGAATTTGTCATGGTTATGCGGGATACGGATCTTGAAGGGGCGGCAGAAAAAGCGGAAGCTGTACGTGTCAAACTCATGAATTCCGATATTGATGCAGATGGCACCACGATCCGGTGCACCATGAGCTTCGGCTGTGCGCTTTTTGATCCGCAAAAAACGATCGAAGAGAATATCAGTGAGGCGGACGGAAGACTTTATATTGCAAAAGAGTCCGGCCGGAATCAGGTTTGTAAAGGCGAGTAAACCTGCGATGACATTTGCTCAGGTTTGACAGAAATCAGGACAAAATCTGATAAGTCCCAGTTCGGATTATAAGAAGAATACAACTGTTTTTAATGTTACTATCTGGTCAGAAAGTCTCCGTAAGAGACATGGAAAGGATGCCTGTATGAATAATTTTGAGTTCTATTCTCCGACCTGTTTCGTGTTCGGAAAACAAACTGAGAACCGTGCCGGTGAACTGGTAAAGAGATTTGGCGGCACGAAGGTCCTGATTCATTATGGCGGTGGAAGTGTAGTCCGTTCCGGTCTCCTGGATCGGGTAAAAGCTTCTCTCGATCAGGAATCTATTCCTTATATTGAATTGGGCGGTGTTATGCCGAATCCGCGAAGCGGACTTGTATATGAAGGTATAGATCTGTGCCGTAAGGAGAATGTTGATTTTATTCTCGCAGTAGGTGGAGGAAGTACGATCGATTCTTCCAAGGCCATTGCGGCGGGTGTCGTATATGATGGGGATTTCTGGGATTTCTACCAGGGAAAGCGTATTGAGAAGGCATTGAGTATCGGAACCGTTCTTACCATCGCTGCTGCCGGAAGTGAAGGCAGCCCGGATTCTGTTATTACTAAGGAAAAGGGTATGTTTAAGCGTGGTGCCAGCGGAGATGCGATCCGTCCGAAGTTCAGTATTCTGAATCCGGAACTTACACAGACCCTGCCGCCGCATCAGACAGCGGCCGGAATCACGGATATCATGGCACATCTTTATGAGCGTTATCTTACCAATTCGACCGAAGTGGAGGTAACGGACAGACTTATCGAGGGATTACTTCTGACCATGATCCATGAAGGACCGCGTGTCATTGAAGATCCGAATAACTATGAGGCAAGAGCCAATATTATGTGGGCAGGTATGATGGCCCATAATAACTCCTGTGGTGTCGGAAGATCCCAGGACTGGCTCAGCCATACGATCGAGCATGAACTCTCGGCACTCTACGATTGTGCACATGGCGCAGGACTTGCCGTGACCATGCCGGCCGTATTTACTTTTGAAATGTCACATGATGTGATGCGCTTCGCGCAGGCTGCCGTCCGTATCTGGGGCTGCCAGATGGATTTTGCGCATCCTGAAGTGACCGCCAAAGCCGGAATCGAAGCTTTCCGCAATTACCTGATTTCCATAGGTATGCCGAAGAACTTCGAAGAGCTTGGCGCGAAGGAGGAGGATATCCCGAAACTCGTAGATGTACTCTGCAACGGTGATGGAAGGGACGGAACGATCTCCGGATTCATCACCCTTAACGAAGCTGACTGCACCGAAATCTATAAGATGATGGTGTAAGTTATGGATTACAGCCGATACGAAAACTTTGATTTTGACAGAATAAGTGCCTTCAATTTGTCGACAGGCTTCAAAGGAAGAAGCTATCAGATGCACTGGCATTCTTATGGTGAGATCCTGCTTGTCGGACCGGGCGAAACGAACATCTACAGGGTAAATCAAAGTACATACCATCTTCACGAAGGTGATTTCGTATTGGTGTGGCCGATGGAAATGCATGCTATCCTTGACGCGGACCGGGAACGATCTATAGTCATACAGTTTAGCAATACTTTCATGAATTCATTACTTGATCTGCAGAGGATCATGCATTTCTACCGGAACCTCCATATTATTGAAAGAAGTGCTCACCCCCAGCTATCTGCAAGACTTCAGACATTAACATATAAGATGAAGAGTATATTCTTCTCGGATGAGACAGATCGTGAACTGCGCTGCTGTATGCTGCTTATGGAGTTCATTCTTGCTCTCGACGAACACCGGGAGGAGTTTTCTTCTGAATTAAGTATCGGAGGCAAGAACAGTTATACGGAAGACGTGATGCGCCGTATGCTGATCGTAACGGATTACATTAAAAACAATCTTACTTCTGAAGACCTTTCCCAGCAGTCTATGGCGGACATGGCCGGAATCAGTAAAGACTATTTTTCCCGCATTTTCAAGAGCGTGACAGGTATGAACTATAGTAAGTGGCTCAACATGATCCGTCTTGAAAAGGCAACGGAGCTCCTGACCCAGAACGACATGACGCTTACCCAGGTCGCCATGCTGTCAGGATTCCGTAGCATCCCGAGTTTTAATCGTGTTTTCTATGAGGAGAAGGGCATGGCTCCCGGCGAGTACAGATCCCTCTTTGTCAGTAACAATTCCACAGAAAAACAGAAAAATGATGGTAAAAAATGATCTGACCGTTTTCACGGATCCCGGATCGATAGGAGTAACTCTATGGATATTTCACACAGAAAAGTAACAAAAAGAGTAAGATTTTCAGATGTTTCGGGTCAGGCCTTGGCAAATGCGAAGATCCACGTACAGCAGACGAATCATGAATTCCTTTTCGGTTGCGGTGCTTTCCAGTTTATGCCGCTCCCTTCCCAAAGTCAGGAGGAGTATAAACAGGTCACGGAAAGCTGGCTTCAGATCTTCAATTACGGTACGCTTCCATTTTACTGGGGAAGGTTCGAACCGGAAGAGGGCAAACCGAATACCGAAGTGCTCATGAATACGGCGAAGTATCTTCAGAGCAGAAATGTGAAGGTGAAAGGCCACCCGCTCTGCTGGCATACTGTCTGTGCGGACTGGCTGATGAAGTACGATAATGCCACGATCATGAAGAAACAGCTCGAACGGATCGATCGTGAAGTGACCGGATTTAAGGGCGTGATCGATATGTGGGATGTGATCAATGAAGTGGTCATTATGCCGATCTTCGATAAGTACGATAATGCGGTAACGAGATTGTGTAAGGAAAAGGGCAGAGTCCGGCTGATCAAGGAAGTCTTTGACGAGGCCCATGCCTGCAATCCGGATGCTGTTCTTCTTCTTAATGATTTCAATACCTCTACGAATTATGAGATCCTGATCGACGGATGCCTGAATGCCGGTGTCCCAATCAGTGCTATCGGTATCCAGTCCCATCAGCATCAGGGATTCTGGGGAAGAGAAAAACTCGAAGAAGTGCTTGCCCGATTCGACCATTTCGGACTTCCGATCCATTTTACAGAGAATACGCTTATTTCAGGGGAGATCATGCCGGCCTATATTGAGGATCTTAATGACTGGCAGGTCGACGAATGGCCGACTACTCCTGAAGGAGAAGAAAGACAGGCAAAAGAAATCGAAGAGATGTATCGTATACTGTTCTCTCATCCACTGGTACAGGCGATCACGACGTGGGATTATCGTGATGGTGCATGGCTCAAAGCGCCGTCCGGTTTTATCCGTCAGGATAACTCTTTGAAACCGTCCTATCACATGCTGAAAAAACTGGTGAAAGAAGAATGGTGGACAGACGAAGAAGTGACCACGGATGCAGACGGATATGCTGAGATCAGTGCTTTTAAAGGCGAATATACGCTTTCTTCCGATGGTATGTCTGCTGATGTGAAGCTGACAGATGATTCGGATCTTGATATCCGGCTGACAAAATAATAAGTATTGCTGACAACAGTTTTTCAGGAGGTGAAGTATGAGTATTGATCTGACAACGATGCCAAAACTGGGTTTCGGTCTGATGCGTCTTCCGGAAAAAGACGGCGTGATCGATCATGAACATGTCTGCCGGATGGTGGATCTGTACATGCAGGCCGGGATGAACTATTTTGATACCGCTTATGTTTATCATGGCGGAAAATCGGAAGTTACTGCCAGAGAGGCTCTGGTGAAGAGATATCCCCGTGACTGCTTTATGATCGCGACGAAGCTTCCTGCCTGGGAACTGAAGTCGGAAGCTGACGTGGAAAAGGTATTTCAGGAGCAACTGGACCGTGCCGGTGTGGATTATTTCGATTTTTATCTTCTCCATTCGGTGGAAGACGGAAACAACTACGATACCTATGTGAAATATGACTGTTTCAGCTGGTGTATGGCACGGAAAGCGGAAGGAAAGATCAGACATTTCGGTTTTTCCTATCACGGTACGCCGGAACTTCTGGAAGAGATCCTGGATCTGCATCCGGAAGTGGAATTTGTGCAGATCCAGCTGAATTATCTTGACCGGACCAATCCGGTCGTGCAGTCCCAGAAACTGTATGAGATCCTGCATAAGAGGAATATACCGATCATTGTAATGGAACCGATCCGAGGAGGCATGCTGGCAAATCTGGCGCCCGAGATCGAGGCCAAGTTTAAGGCGAGAAGACCGGATAAGTCTGTGGCTTCCTGGGCTCTTCGTTTTGTTGGATCTCTTCCCGGCGTGATGACGATCCTTTCCGGTATGTCCACGAAGGAACAGATGGAAGACAATATCGGTACATTTACGGATTTTGAGGCACTTTCTTCTGATGAAGTATCACTGGTAGATGAAGTGACCTCCGATATTCTCAGTATGCCGCAGATCGGCTGTACTGCGTGTAAGTATTGCTGTGACGGCTGTCCGATGCATATCAGCATCCCGGATGTGTTCCGTACCATTAATACGCTCCGGCGTTATCCGGATGACTGGAGATCGAAGAATTTCTATTCCGGACTGATTTCCAGATACGGTAAAGCCTCTGACTGTATCGGATGCGGTCAGTGTGAGGGCGTATGCCCGCAGCATCTTCCGATCATCGAACTTCTTAAGGAAGCTTCAGAGATCCTAGACAAATAACCTTCTGACATCAAGTAAATACATTATTAGCGTTAGGTGATTTCTATGAAAAAGAGAGCTTTGTTTATCGGTGGGACCGGAACGATCAGTACCGCTGTCGTGAAGAGACTGGTCAATGAATTGGATTGGGAAGTATGGGTGCTTAACCGAGGAAATCGTTCTTCTGTCCTGCCTGAGCAGGTAAATCAGATCGTGGCGGACATAAACGATGAAGAGACAGTAAAGGCTAAGATCGGAGATATGACTTTTGACTCGGTGTGCGAGTTTATCGGTTTTACTTTGCCCCAGGTGGAAAGAGATGTGCGTCTTTTCTCCGGAAAGACGAAACAGTACATTTATATCAGTTCCGCTTCCGCGTATCACAAGCCGGCTTCCGGTTATATCATTACGGAAGGAACTTCTCTCGCAAATCCTTACTGGCAGTATTCCCGGGACAAGATCGCCTGCGAGGAATACCTGATGAATCAGTATAAGAAGAACGGATTTCCGGTTACGATCGTGCGTCCGAGCCATACTTACGATGAACGCAATATTCCGCTCGGTGTACATGGAAAGAACGGATTCTGGCAGGTCATTAAGAGAATGCAGGAAGGGAAGCCGGTCATTATCCAGGGGGATGGTTCGAGTCTTTGGACGCTTACGTGGAATGCAGACTTTGCTATAGGCTATACAGGTCTTATGGGAAACCGTCATGCCATTGGTGAAGCGTTCCAGATCACTTCTGATGAAACCCTGACATGGGATCAGATCTATGAAACGATTGCGGATGCCCTCGGTGTAAAACTAAATGCTTATCACGTATCTACGGATTTCCTTCGTGCTGTTGGTGATCCATGTGGTTTCGACTATACGGGATCCTTACTGGGTGATAAGTCGGTATCCGTGGTGTTTGATAATACAAAACTCAAGCGTGCCGTTCCGGATATGCGGACAAATGTGCGCTTCGATATGGGTATCCGGATCGCCCTGGACTATGTTCTTGCCCATCCGGAAGAATGCCAGAAGGAAGATCCTGAATTTGACGCCTGGTGCGATCGTGTGATCGAAACGCTGGAAAAAGCCAAGGCGTCATTCTGAAAAGGAGAAGTAACTATGAAAATGCTGAATGTGAAAAACGGTCCGCAGAATGTCTCGAGGATCATTGTCGGCTGTATGCGTATGCCGGCTTTAAGTGTTGATGAAGCTGCGAAAATGATCCGCTGTGCTTCGGAACTTGGCATCAATTTCTTTGATCACGCGACCTGCTACGGCGATGGAGAAGCCGAGACACGTTTCGGCGACGCGCTTCCGCTTACCGGGATCAGGAGAGAAGATATCTTTCTTCAGAGCAAGTGTGGTCTGCATTTTGACCGGCAGGAATTCGACTGGAGTAAAGAAGATATCCTGAAAAGTGTAGATGAGAGCCTGTCACGGCTGAAAACAGACTATCTGGATGCATTGCTCCTTCATAGGCCGGATCTGCTTTTTGATCCTGAAGAGATCGCTGAAGCTTTTGACAAGCTTTATACATCAGGAAAGGTGAAGCATTTCGGTGTCAGTAATGTTACCCCGGCCCAGTTGGAACTTCTTAAGAAATATGTGACCCGTCCGCTGGTGTTTAATCAGCTTCAGTTTTCCCTTGATCAGTCCCAGCTGATCGATGCACCGCTCTACTTAAATAATCTGACGACTGACCGTTCGATCGACAGAGATAACGGCGTGCTAGATTACTGCAGACTCCATGATATCACGATCCAGGCCTGGTCGCCGCTTCAGATCGGTATGTTTAAGGGCTGCTTTGTCGATCATCCGGATTATCCGGAACTGAATGAAGCACTCGGTAGGATCGGGGAGAAGTACGGTGTGTCCAAAACCGCCGTGGCGATCGCATGGATCCTTCGCCATCCAGCAAAAATGCAGGCGATTGCCGGTACGATGAATCCGGATCATTTGAAGGATATCTGTGATGCATGCAAAGTGGATCTGACACATAAAGAATGGTACGAGTTGTATCTGGCATCGGGTAAATTCCTGCCGTGACCTTATATGAAAGGAAGTGGAGTTATGCAGAAAGTGAAATGGGGGATCCTTGGAACCGCGAATATTGCGAGATGGGGTACGATCCCGGGAATGAAACTTGCACAGAGCTGTGAACTCTATGCAATTGCAGGAAGAAATCCGGAAAAAGCTGAATCATATAAGAAGGATTACGGCTTCGAAAAAGCTTATGGCTGTTACGAAGATCTGATATCGGATCCGGATGTACAGGCAATCTATATTCCGCTTCCGAATGATCTTCACATTAAGTGGGTCAAGGCGGCGCTTCAGAATAAGAAGCATGTTCTATGTGAGAAACCTCTGGCCCTGAATGCGGAAGAAGCAGAGGAGATGTTTAAAGCGGCGAAGGAAAACGGTGTGTTTCTTATGGAAGCCTATGCCTACCTTCACGGTGCGTATGTGAAAAGCCTCGTAAAGGATGTCCAGGACGGTATTATCGGGGATGTCGATTATGTTGAATCGGCGTTTATCACACAAGGATATAAAGAAGATTTCCGTCTTCACAAGGAGCAGGGCGGCGGCGCTATGTACGATCTTGGCTGTTACTGCACCACCATGATCCTGTCCCTGATCGATTCCGAGCCTTCTTTCGTAAAAGCATCGGCCGAGTATTCTGATCTGGATGTGGATCTGGCTTGTGCTGCACTGATCCGTTTTGAAAATGGGGCGAGGGCTTCTTTCAATGTAGGCATGATCCTGGGAGAGAACACTAACTCAAGATTTGACCGGCTGTTTATTCACGGCAGCAAAGGTTCTATACGTTCAGATGTGGAATATAACCAGGCCGGAGAACTCAGCTATCGGATCTATACAGAACAAGGAACACAGACAAGAACAGTTTCTGTCCCACAGAACTATTCTCTTGAGATCGAGCAGTTCAGCCGTTGTATCCTGTACGGCGAGACGCCCTATATTACACCTGAGTTTTCTATCCGGAATGCGAAACTTATGGATCGTATATTTGACGAAATCGGGTATTATCGGAAATAATGATCGTAACGGAAACCAATCGGGAACGGCTCCGGGTGGAGCCGTTCTTTTACTTTTTATTTTATGCTCGGAGGTGTTTATGAAACTCTACGATATTTCCCAGGAAGTCTTCTCCTGCCGAGTCTATCCGGGAGATCCCAGTCCGGAAAAGGAGATCAAATTGCGTATCGATGAGGGAGCAGTATGTAATTTATCTGCACTTCATATGTGTGCCCATAACGGTACTCATGTGGATGCACCGTACCATTTCATAAATGACGGAGAAACGATCGATCAGGTGGATCTTTCCCGATTCGTCGGGTATGCGTATGTTGCTGAACATAAAGGAGAGATCGGCGAAGAAGATGCCGTGAGAATTATTGAACGGGCGAAGAAAGCGGATCCGCGTGCATCAGAGCGGATCCTGGTCAAAGGCGATGCGGTCATGACGGAGGCGGGGGCAAAAGTATTTGCTGATGCAAAGATCCTTCTCTTTGGAAATGAATCACAGACTGTCGGGCCGATGGATGCGCCTATGGCAGTACACCTGATCATGCTGGGAGCGAAGATCATTCTGCTTGAAGGAGTCGTCCTTACTGATGTACCGGAAGGCGTATATATCCTTCATGCAGCTCCTCTAAATCTTGGCGGTGCGGATGGTTCCCCTTGCCGGGCCACGCTCATGGAGCTTTGATTTTTCTTCACAAAAGCAGTATAGTAGAAATAGCCGATAGCTAGCCGGATTTACTTCATTTTTCCAGGATCAATCCGACGATATCATCGGCTGTTTTTTATTTGTTGTCCGGCGCACAGGCGAGCGGTGAAGATGATCAGGTGGAGGAACGACGGTATGCCTATGCATGAAGAATACAAAGAGTTTTTGTTTTCCAAGCACATTCTGGTGTCAGAGAGCGCAGGCTCTCGTGACCAGGTCCCGGACATCCTTCTTTCTCTGGCCAATCTTTTGAATATCCGCATTACTTCTGGAGCGGAACTTGCGGATCCACAAGTGTTGAAGTTTGCAAGCCGAATGATGGGAGATAACGTACCGGAAGCTTTCTACAAGGGTTTTCCGCAAAGTGTGCGGAAACTTGATTTCAAAACACTCTACTATGATCAGGTGATCTCCTATTTTGTCACGTATGGTATGGGAGATTTTTCCGAGCCAAGGCACTCTGTATTTGAAAATGAGGAAGATATCAGAAGAAGTGCTTTTCGCGAAGAGGGAAGCATCAAGGATTTTGCGATCCTGACAGAGCGGGAAGCGGAAGAGAAGATTGACCGTTATGTGGAGGATATGTTTGTTTCTACCCGGCCGCTTAACGATGTGGCACTGAAAGTGGCCACGCTTAATGTTACGGATCATGGATGTATCCCGGAAAAGATCGTTTCGAAGACGAATGCCGTGAGGCTTCTTATTGCTACGGGCAACAGGGATTTCGGAAAGTTCCTTATGATGTCGGATGTGCTCAAGATCAAGGATGAGATGCATTTCTCTCTGACGCGGGAAATGACTTCAAATAAAGTGAATCTCCCGAACCGGTACAGAAAACTGATCACAGAGGTGATGGATCAGATGTTCCTGGACGGACGTGTCGATCTTTCAGATTGCTACGAAAAGAAGAAGGCTTGGTCAGGACTCCTCCATCATATCCATTATCAGGCAAAAACACCGGACGCGAAGGTATTCCTGGCGGCCATGCGAGGAAAGGCGAACGGGTCGGCGTACTCAGAATTTGAGGCGGTGCTTCAAAATGAAGGACCAATATCTGCAGAGGAAAGTCTTTTGAAAACAAAAGGTCCAGGTGCAGTACTACGTCACCTTCAGTATCTGACCAGCCGATGCCGGACGAAAGAAGAACTGGAAACCCTGATTGGGAAGGTTTTCGATACAAAACAGACGAACACCATTATTCTGATGCAGCTTCTGCTGATGTATGGGAACATGTCACGCGCCGGTGGCACGCACGGAAGAACTTTCCAGTTTGTGAAGTTCAATCTTCTCCGCAAGTATTCCGAAACGGAAGAGGACTATAAGAAGAGAAGAACGAAACTTGAGACCTGGCAGAATGATATGCTTCGGGAAGCGGTGGAACAACGTCTCCGAAAGGTGCTGAAAGGACGTCTCGGAAAAGTATATATCGACCCGCGGATGAAGGATTATGCGGTTCCGATCAAGGAGAGTGCTTCTTCCGGAGGACTTGGTGTTCTGGCCGGCGGAACAAGGATCCATATTGGAGAACATAGAAAGATACGTGCTTTTACTTACTGGGAGAAAGTAGACGATATCGATCTTTCGGTCATCGGAATGGACGAAGAAGGGCATCAGACGGAGTTTTCCTGGAGAACGATGGCGGAAGAACAATCTGAGGCGATCACCTATTCAGGAGATGAGACCAGCGGCTATAATGGCGGTTCCGAGTATTTCGATATCATTGTTCCGAAGTTTATAGATCAGCATCCGGGTATCCGGTATCTTGTATTTTGCGATAATGTCTTTTCCTACCAGACATTTAACAATTGTCTTTGTAAAGCCGGTTATATGGTCCGGGATGAGGAAGACTCGGGCGAGATCTTTGAGCCAAAGACTGTGGAATCTTCGTTTTCCGTTACCTGCCCGGCAAGGTTCTGCTATCTCTTCGGTATCGATCTGAAAGAGAATGATTTTATCTGGCTCAACTGCGCAGATGCCGGAAATGTGGCGGTTGCCGGAACAACGTCTATGGCTTTCCTGATCGACAAATTCCATGTGACGGAAACGCTGAATATGAAGATGCTCTTCGAAATGATGGCGGAAGAGACAGTATCGGATCCGGAGACGGCCGATCTTGCAGTGGTGCCCGAAAGTGAGAAGATCAAGGCAAAAGAACTGATCCGTGAGTATGATTTTGAGAAGATACTGGCGTTGATCGGGTAAGAAATAGCGCAGAAAACTGTTCGAGGAGGAGAGGATATGGAACTGATTACAAGAAGCAAACGTCCCGGGATGAATTGCTCGATCGATGTCTTCTTCGAACGGGGAGACGGTTTTTCAGAATATCTCCATGACAGTATGACCTATAAGATGATCCTGGTTGAAGCAGGTACTTTTGTTGTGGAAGAGAATGGAAAATACAGAGTATTTTCTGCGCCGGTCGGAATCGTACTTGACGAAGAAGATGAGTTTAACGTGGTTTCCGAAAGTGGCGTGAAATCGATGACGATATATTTTAAGCCCACGATCATACGTGAAGAGTTTACTATCGAAGCCATCCGTTCCGGAAAGTACGATAGGTTTTTCTCGACGGTTTCCGGACAAGATCAGCTGTCAGCCGTGGAAAAGGTCAAGCTGGCTATAGACGGAGATGTTTCTTTCGATGATTGCTTCTGCAGGAATATGATCTACCAGGATGCGGTACTGTTATTATTCTTTTCCTGGAGAGATTACAATGACAGGTATTATTCGCTTACTAAGCAGGAGTTGGATTCACTTAAGAGAATGTTTTTCAGTATCGCTTATGAACTTCGGGAACAGCCTGATAATTTCTGGATCGTGCGTATCCGGTATTTCATCACATCTATCCTGTTCCTTGGAACAGTGGATTTTTATCGGAATTTCCGTCAGGATGAAATATATGAAGATCCGCTCGTGGCGCAGGTGACGCGCTACTTCTGGGAAAACCTCAACGAAGACATTACTCTGAACGATGTTCTTAAGCGATTCTCCGTAAACAAGAATATTCTGAACGATGCTTTCAATAAAGAAGTGTCTATGTCCTGCATGGCATATCTGGAGCTTCTTCGTATCAATCTGGCCAAGAGGATACTGCAGTTCGGTGATGAGACTGTCAGCGAGATCAGCGTGATCTGCGGGTATTCGGATACGAATTACTTCACCAAGGTATTTAAGAAACATACAGGTATGACGCCGTCCGCTTTCCGTAAACTCACGAAAGAAAAAACGTAAAATTTCCCTGTTTTTGTGCTGATTTTTCTAACGATGAACGATCATGGTTATTTATGCTGAAAACATAAATAGCAAGGAGTGTTCATTATGAGAATAAGAAGTATTGCAGCCGCCGTAATGTCGTTATCCTTAGTATTTTCAGCGGGCTGCGGCAAGAAGGAAAGCAGCAGTTCTGACACAAGTATGAGTACAAGCCAGAAGCCTTTCACTCCGCAATATAAGACCGTATCGGATACCATTAATGTTTTGGCAGGCATGATTCCGCAGGTTATAGTAAAGGATAGCTCATATGTGAAAAATTCAGAGGACGGAGAGTGGGCGATCGAGAAGTCCGAGATCAAAGTTTGGAAATGGGCCGATGATTTTGATATCTGTGGCACGGCGTGGTCTGTAGAGACAAATGATGCATTTTCCCTTCTTTCTCCGATCAACGAGTATTACAAAGATAAGCCGGCCTCGCTTTTCTTCGTTTTCGGAGAGAATATAAGTGATTTTTCGAAGAGTATCGGGAAGACATCTGATGGAACCGATAAACTTGATGTCAAACTTACTTTGTCTCTGGAAGCAATATTCATTTGTGAAGGAGAAAAACTGTACGTTGATGACGTTTCGATTCTGGGAATGGAATTGTTTGAAGATGGTTCGGTAAATCTGGCTGTCGATTTTGAAGGGGAAACGCTAACGATCTGCTTACCAAACGAGGTGAAAAAGAGTACAAAAGAAGAATTCCAGGCTGCTATGCCGACGCAGGAAGAGATCCTGCGGTCACAATCGGAAACATATATAGCGAAGACCTGTTTTGATGATCTTACAAGGTTTGCTGTCACCTCGGATAATCTTAAGGATGGTCTTTGGGATGTAAAGATCACAGATACGAAATACGGTGAGAATCTTTCTCCGCAATTGTCCTGGGATAAAGTGGATGGAGCATCGGAGTATGTCGTGATCATGATCGATAACACATGGCTTCATATGGATGTATATACCAGGGAGACTTCTTTGTCAGAAGGTGCAATCGGAAAAGGAGATCCGGGTGATCAGTATGTCGGTCCGTATCCGCCATCCGGTACCCATACTTATTCTGTATTCGTGTTTGCGCTCAAAAACGAGATGGGTGAAGCAGATATGCATTTCAATGTCGGCGGAAACTATATCGATACCATCTATCGGAGCCTGGATAAGGATAAAGACGGAAACACAGGCAACGTGATCGCCTATGGAAGACTGGACGGAAACTATACTCATCAGGATTAACGAAGAACTCCAATACCTGTATCTCTTCCCCTCTGGCGGGGGAAGAGATTTCTTTTGCCAAAAACCGGAATTGTGCGGTAGAATAACGGTTGAAGAAAAAGAAACTGCAGGTGAATGAGATGATTAAAAATGTTGTGCTCGATATGGGAAATGTCCTTCTGGACTATAACCCTGAGTTTGTGTTAGATAAGTTTTGCACTTCCGATGAAGAGAAAGCCGTGATCCGGGAAGAACTGTTTAACGGACCGGAGTGGCTGATGGGGGACAAAGGGGAGATCAAGGACAAGGACAGATTTGAACTTGTTAAGCCGAGAGTTCCGGAGAAATATCACGAAACACTGAAGAAGTGTGCAGACCAGTGGGGGATCTGTATGACACCTTTAAAGGGTGCGAGAGAGTTCTGTGAAGGTATCAAGAACTGTGGCTGCGGGATCTATATCCTGTCCAATGCCAGTGACCTGTTCTATGACTACTTCCCGAAGTTCCTGCCGCTGGATTTCTTCAATGGCGTTTTTGTCTCATCCAACTATCTTATGCTGAAACCGGATGTGGAAATCTATCGTACTTTCCTGAAGGAATACGGGTTAAAAGGTGAAGAGTGCCTGTTTGTGGATGACCGCGAGGATAATGTTTCCGGTGCGAAACAAGCCGGGATGAATGTTTTCCGCTTTCTGGGCGATTACGATGCGGTCATTAAGCTGATCAGCAGCCAATCGTGAGCTAAGGGGAAAACACATGGATATATCACATGAGAAGAAAACAAAACTGGAAAACTATCTGAGAGAACTCGGAAGTGTTGCGGTTGCTTTCTCTTCGGGCGTGGATTCGACATTTCTTCTGAAGGTTGCCAAAGAAATCCTGAAAGATAATGTGATCGCAGTTACGGCGAAATCCTGTTCTTTTCCCAACCGTGAATTAGAGGAGACGGTCGCTTTCTGTGAAAAAGAAGGAATCAGGCAGATCATTATCAAGTCAGATGAACTTTCAATCGAAGGGTTCCGGCAGAACCCGAAGAACCGCTGTTATATTTGTAAGCATGCGCTGTTTACCAAGATCTCTGAAGTGGCGGAGGAACAAGGGATAAAGTATGTTGCCGAGGGTTCCAATATTGACGATAACGGCGATTACCGTCCGGGATTGGTCGCAGTGGCAGAACTTGGCGTCAAGAGCCCGCTGCGTTACGCAGGATTAACCAAGCAGGAGATCCGTGATCTTTCTAAGGAAATGGGGCTGCCTACCTGGGATAAACCTTCCTTCGCATGCCTTTCCTCCAGGTTTGTATATGGAGAAACGATCAGCGAGGAAAAACTGCATATGGTGGATCAGGCCGAACAGCTGCTTCTGGATCTGGGTTTTCGTCAGATCCGGGTCCGTATACATGGCAATATCGCGCGTATCGAAGTCCTTCCGGAGGAATTCCCTAAACTGATCGATGAAAGCATCCGTAACAATGTGTACCGGACTTTGAAAGAACTTGGTTTTGCCTATGTTACCATGGATCTTGCCGGATACCGGACCGGTAGCATGAATGAAACCTTAAGTGATATAGAGAAGAAATACGACTAAAGAGGCGATAGGAAATATGCTGAATCAGTTTTCCAGAACACAATTATTGCTCGGACAGGATGGCATGGAGAAGTTGAAAAATGCGCGTGTCGCGGTTTTCGGTGTCGGTGGAGTCGGCGGCTATGCCGTTGAGGCTTTGGCCAGAAGCGGCGTGGGTGCGCTGGATCTGATCGATGATGACCGGGTATGCCTTACCAATATCAACAGACAGATCATTGCTACGCATAAGACTATCGGAAAACATAAGGTTGACGTAGCGGAAGAGCGGGTCCTGGACATAAATCCGGACTGTAAGGTGAGGACATATAAGACATTTTATATGCCGGAAACCGCCTCTCAGTTTGATTTTTCACAGTATGATTATGTGATCGATGCCATCGATACCGTAACAGGAAAACTGGAACTGGTCATGCAGGCCAAAGCTGCGGGAACACCGATCATAAGCAGTATGGGCGCCGGAAACAAGCTAGATCCGACGGCTTTTGAAGTGGCGGATCTATATAAGACATCCGTCTGTCCGCTTGCGAAAGTGATGCGCCGGGAGTGCAAAAAGAGAGGGATCAAGTCCCTGAAGGTCGTATATTCTAAGGAAATGCCGATCAGTCCGATAGAAGAAGGATCGGACAAAGACAATTCGGATGATTCGAGCTGGTCTGAAATAGACGGCAAATCCTCAGGAAGAAGGTCTATTCCCGGTTCGACGGCCTTCGTTCCGTCGGTGGTTGGACTGATCATTGCGGGTGAAGTGATCAAGGATCTGACGGGTTATCAGAGAACGGAATGACTTTTTGACGCTTTTTTTGGAATGCTTTTTTGTCTCGAAAAACACTTTTTACGACAATATCTGATATGTTCTTCTGCAAAAAATAAGTATATCCGGAGCAAAAACTGTAGTATTATCTGTAATCGGGTTGTTGGCAATACCGGATATAAGGTGATGCAATGAGTAAGAAAAAAACGATAACGATAGATGAGAAGACTCCGCTGTTGTTCCTTGCAGGACCAATGTTTATAGAGCTTTTCCTGAATACCATGCTCAATAACGTGGATACGATCATGCTGAGTCATTATGATGAGTTTGCAGTCGGCGCGGTCGGTAATGCCAATACGATCATGTTCATGATGAACATTCTGTTCAATGTTATTGCAACGGCGACAAGTGTTGTTGTAGCCCAGTATCTTGGAGCCAAACGTCATGACAAGATGAACATGATCTATACGCTGGCGATCGTCGTGAATCTTGTGGTCGGTCTAGTCCTGAGCGGTACTTTCTGCGCGGCCAATCCGCTGATCATGCGTTTCCTTAATGTATCTGATGAGATGCGTCCTTTCTCGATGATATATATCTATATCGTCGGCGGTGGAGGTTTCCTTCTGGCGGTCTTTAGTGTTATGGTGCAGATCATGAGGTGTAACGGATATACCAAGATCGGCATGTGGATCACATTTGTTATCAATATTATCAATATCATTGTTAACTATCTCTTCCTTCACGGACCACTGGCATACCTGAATATGGGTGTTGCGGGTGTCGCGATCGCAACCGTTTTTTCAAGACTGATTGCCGTGATCGCCATTTTTGTTTTCTTCTTTGCCACCAAAACCGGAAAGATCTCCTTACGTTATCTCAGGCCGTTTCCCAGAAAACTTCTTGTAAAGATGATCAAGATCGGTCTTCCTACGGCAGGAGAGAACCTGACATATAATCTCTATCAGACAACACTTCTTTCTTTCGTAAACGGTATGGGTAATGATGCGGTAAACGCGAGAGCATACTGCAATACGCTGATCTCCTTTGCGATGATCTTCTCCAATGCCTGTGCCATGTCGACACAGATCATCACCGGACATCTTGTCGGTGCCGGAAAATCCGAAGCGGCGTATAAACGTGTATTTAAGACGCTTCGAATCTCCATGCCGATCACGATCGCCATGGCTTCCACAAATGCGATACTATGCAGGCACACGCTACAGCTCTTTACTGATAATCAGAACATTATTGCTCTTGGGCAGACGATCATGATCGTGGATATATTTGTTGAAGCCGGTCGTTGCCTCAATATGACTTTCGTTAGCAGTCTTAAGGCTGCCGGAGCGTACGTTTTCCCACTTGTGGCCGGCGTGCTCTGCAACTGGGGCCTTGGCCTATCGACCGGGTACGTTGTCGGAGTGGCCTTGAGTGTCGGTGTCGCCGGGATCTACGCCGGTACGGCGACAGATGAGTGTATCCGCGGACTGATCGTTATGTATTACTGGTACAAGAAAAAATGGTTCGGAAAATCCGTCGTGGATAAGAGGAACGTGCTGGATATTGAGGAGACGGAAGCTAAGCTGAAGGCTTTGGAAAAGGATCTTTCTGTATCTGAAGAGCCCGTTTAAGTGCTTTTTCTATGATATAATCGAAACAGCGTTTTGTATGAAGAAAGGGTGTATCGTGCCATGATACTTATCTTTGACCTCTTTGAGACACTGGTTGAAGACCTGGTGATCGATTTTAATCTCGGACTGTTTCCCCTTTGGGAGAAGCATTATCAGGATAAGTGTTCTTTTGAAGAGATCAGGGCCTACGGTGAAGAACTCTTCGTTCATATGCAGGAACTACATAAACAGGGAAAAGAGTTCCCGTTTGTGAAAGATGAACTGCCGTTATATGCCGAAAAGTTCGGTGGTGACGTCGTAGGCATGAGTGTGGAAGAAGAGGCAGACTTTCTGATCACTTGTAATAAGATCCGTGCGTATGAAGGGCTTTCTGATATGCTTGAAACCTTCAGGAATGCAGGGGTCCCGATGTATGTGTTATCCAACAGCGGGTTTACCGCCGGGGCACTTCGGATACTGCTGGATACCGTGGATATCGGGGAATATTTCGGTAAGATCTGGTCGAGTGCCGACTTCGGAAAAGTCAAACCTTCACCGGAGTTCTTCGCGATGGCGATCAGGTACGTGCTAGAACAGAATCCGAAACAGTCAAAAGATGAGATCCTGTTTGTGGGAGATACATACCGTACGGATATTGCCGGTGCCCATATGGCCGGACTTAAGACTGCCTGGATCAATCGGAAAGAAGAGCCTGATATAAACGGGTATGCCACATATCAGATCAGTAACGTTACGGAGATCCGTGAAATAATACAGTTAGTATAAAAAACACTTTTGTATGTCTCTGAATGCTATAATGAATCAACAAAGGGAAGATACTGAGAAAAGGGAATTTGTTTTGTTGAGGTAAATATATAAATGATAGAGATCAGAGAAGTAGATAAGTCATATTTTCCACAATATGATACAGTCCAGATGAATGTGGATGTCCGCTCCGAATATCGGGTCAGACGGATCGATAACGGGCTGGGCGGCTTTGTTTTTGAAGAAGTAGAGGTGGCTCCGCGGGTCAAAGACTTAAGCATATATGAACAGGCTACGGCCTATGAGGAAATGTTTGATATTTCAAACTGGAGATTCTTTATGGCTTTTGACGGGGATCGTCCTGTCGGAGCGATGACGATTGCAGGCACTACCGAAAATTTAAATATGCTTGGCGGAAGAAAGGATGCCTGTGTGTTATGGGATATCCGTGTTGCCGATGATTACAAGCATCAGGGGATCGGACAGAAACTGTTTGATCAGGGAGTGATTTCGGCGAAAGCGGATGGGTATAAACGGATGATCATTGAATGCCAGAATAATAACGTTCCGGCATGCCGCTTCTATAAGAAACAGGGAGCTTTATTATCCAAGATCGATATGAATGCTTATGATTCTGAACCGGGATTAGAGGACGAGGTCCAATTCATTTGGTTTTTGGATCTGTAATGAAGGAGAAGTGCATGCTGACTAAGAAAGATATATTGGATTTTCTGGAGAATAGCGGGATCAGGCATGATGACAAGGTCGTTGTCCATGCGGCACTTCGTTCTGTGGGACCGATAGAAAACGGCGCGGATGGATTGATCGATGCGATGTGTTCCTATCTGGATAAGGGTCTTCTTATTATTCCCACGCATACCTGGGACGAAGTGGGGAGGTCAAATCCCTTCTATGACGTCCGGACGTCGGTCCCGTGTATCGGTACGCTTGCTAAAGTTGCTGTTTCACGTAAGGAAGGGGTCCGATCACTTCATCCGACTCACTCGGTCGTCGCTTTCGGACCGGGAGCGGCAGATTTTGTAAAGGGAGAAGAACTGTGCGGTTCGCCTGCACCGCTGAATTCCTGCTTAAGCAGATTGTATGAGGAGGGCGGAAAGATCCTTCTTATCGGAGTCGGGCATGAACGCAACACGTATCTGCATTCCGTTGACGAAAGACTTGGTATTCCGGACCGGCTTAATCCGGATCCCTTTGTGATCACGATCAAAGACCAGGATGGGAATATTTACCATACTCCGCCGTTCCGCACGCACTTTACGGTCGCATCGGACTGCTGTGTATCCGAGTATTACCCGAATTACAAGGAAGCATTCGAATATGCCGGAGATGTAAAGTATGCTAAACTCGGCGAAGCCCTCGTGTATATCTGTGACGCAAGAGGCATGACTGACACGGTCAGGAAGATGTGGGAGCGGACCGATCACGATCTGTGTATTCGGAAAGAAACGATCCCGAAACAGTATTATGAGGACTGATCTATGAAAGAATCCCGGAGCCTGCGACCGAAGATCCATTTTACGCCTGAAAACGGGTGGATGAATGACCCGAACGGATTGGTTTTCTATGAGGGACAGTATCATCTGTTCTATCAGCATGATCCGGATTCACTGGTGTGGGATACGATGCACTGGGGACATGCGAGATCCCGTGATCTACAAAACTGGGAACATCTTCCGATAGCGCTGTTTCCGGATGAAATGGGTGTGATCTATTCAGGAAGCTGCATCGTCGATACGGAGAATGTAACAGGTTGGGGAACAAAGGAAAACCCTCCGCTTCTTGCATTTTATACTTCGCATAACATGAAGACCATGCGTGAGTGCCAATGTCTTGCGTGGAGTACAGATGGTATTGTTTTTCATAAGTATGAGGGAAATCCGGTCATTCCCGGTGAGGATCACACGCCGGCCAGAGATCCGCAGGTGTTCCGAAATGACATGATCGGCGGATATTCCATGATCATCACCTGTGAGGATCGGGTAGAGTTTTATCACTCGGTGAACCTGATCCGATGGGAAAAGACGGGTGAATTCAGGCTCCCGGAATACGCACTTTCCGGCATGATCGAATGTCCGTGCCTGTTTAGAAGTAACGACCGGTATGTTCTAATGCTCAGTATGGATGTTCCGGAAGAAGAGTTTCGGAAGTTCCCGGAAGAAGCGGTTCCGCATAAACGTGTCATGCAGTATTTTGTCGGAACTTTTAACGGAACCACCTTCTTGACGGATCCTTCTCAGAATGAGGTACTGTTAGTGGATTACGGGCCGGATTTCTATGCGGGAACAATTTTCTCCAATGTGAAGGAAACGATCCTGATGGCCTGGCTTGGCGATTTCTCCGAGGGCGCGAAGCAGACCCCAACCGAGAAGGAAGGGTTCCGTGGGATACAATGTTTTCCGAGAAAACTGACGCTTGTACAAACAGAGGATGGATACCGGCTTCGTCACGAGTTCTTTTTCAGCGGAGACAAAGTTTTACCGGATGAAGTGATCTACGAAAAGACACAGGACCGGGAATCGCTGATCGATGGATGTGTATCGGAGAAGCTTTACCGGAACGGCATGCTCCCGGTGACCTCTTATTTGGGAATGGACGCGGAAGAACCCCTGTTTGGAGGTGGCGAATGAAGATCGAGCTTGTGGAGCTTTCGGAAGAGAACATGAAGCAATGCTTTGATTTGAGTGTTTCCGATAACCAGATGAAGTATATTGATTCAAATGAGAAGTCATGGCGTGCTGCAAAGGAAAACGAAGATGTGGCGCGCTCGTTTGCCATATCCTGTGATGGTGAAATAATCGGATTTACCATGTTTGCTTTTGATGAAGAATATGATGATCCGAATGACCGGTACTGGCTTTGGAGATTTATGATCGATAAACGAGTGCAGGGAAAAGGATATGGTACGCTGGCTTTGCAGGTGATCATTCAGTATTTTAAGGATCATGGAGCCAATAATATCCGTCTTTCGACGAAAGAGACGAATAAAGAAGCGCTCTCTTTGTATCACAAAGCCGGGTTTCGTGAAACAGGGGAGATGAATGGCGAAGAGATCGTGCTTCAACTGGATTGGATGATATAATATTTGCATCAGAAAACAGATTTGCAGGTAAAGAATTATGATCATACTTATAACAGGCGCATCCCATACAGGAAAAACAGTACTGACACAGAAACTGATCAAAAAATTCGGGTTTCCCGGTTTTTCTATCGATCACCTGAAGATGGGCCTGATCCGAAGCGGCTATACTTCGCTTACTCCTGAAGATGATGATAAGCTTACGGATTATCTCTGGCCGGTTGTCCGTGAAATGATCAAGACGGCAATCGAGAATCATCAGAATCTCATAGTGGAAGGCTGTTATATTCCTTTTGATTGGCGAAAGGACTTTGGAGCAGAGTATTTATCTGACATCCGTTTTTTATGCCTGGCATTTTCGGAAGATTATATTTTGCAACACTTTGAAGATATCAGGAAGCATGCTTCGGATGTGGAGAGAAGGTTGGATGATTCGGACTTCACGGTGAAGTCTCTGCTTTCAAGCAATCGTTCATTTGTTGAAGGTTTCTCGGCTCATGGGGAAAATGTGACATTTGTTGATGGGGATTATGATGGAATAATCGAGCATTGGGATGCATAGGAAAACAGGATCCGGTCACATATAGATGAATTGAGAAAAAACTGGATAGTAGGACATAATTAAGATTAAGTGGGAAAATGACAATTAAACGAATTCGAGGTGTGTCTATGAAAAAGGGAATAGCGGTTTTACTTGGTGCGGTAATGATCATGTCTTGTGCATGTCGAGATACGACTCCTTCGGTGATTAGTCCGATAAGCGAGCATACCTCTTGGGTGTCGGAATCCTCGAAAGAAACAACGGTTTCGACAAGCGAGGAAACTACAGCGGAAACCACTACGGAAACCCCGGAAGTGACCATGAAACTTTCACGGGATCTTTCCTATATTCACGTCGATGAAGAGTACGAGGAAGGGGAGTTTTATCCCAGGGAACTCACCGAGGATGACTATGTCGAGGTGATCGATGAAGACGGAGATCGCTACGAAGAGTCACTTGTTCCAGGTGCAGTTTACGAGTATGACCGCCTTAAGATCGATGAATCGGAGTATGCGAAACAGCAGGAATATCTGGATGCAGCGCAGGGACCTCTGATCGAGAAGCTACGTGCAGATTATGAGGATCAATGCCAGTACCTGAAGAAACTGGATGAATCTTCTTATCGCAATGTCTCCTCATCGGCTTTCCGGCTGTATCTCGATTTGTTGCGCGCGGATACGAAGGTAATCTCGTTTAGTTACAGCTATTCGCGATCCATACAAGAGGCCTGGGAGAGCGAGGAAGGAACGATCAATATTTCTTCTGAAACCGGTAAAGTGATCACTTTGGATGATGTGATCACGGACAAAGCGCGTTTTGAACAGGTCCTTAGCGAAGAAGTGTCCTTTTATGATGATGGCACTTTGACCGAGGAGATCAAGAAAGAGTATGCGCAGATGCGCCATGAACAGATCGAGAACGGCACACTGAACTTTACTCTCTACTATGACCGGGTCGAAGTGGACCTGGCGGGAAATCACGGTGAGTATAGCTATTACTACGATAACTGTGGTGTTTTTTCTGTTCCTGTATACAAGTGGCCGTTAGCATTCAATCTGGATTACTTTAGTCATGTTCCGGAAAACTATATTCTCCAGTTGACGGCGGATGACAAACTTTACTGGGACTTTAACGGCGACGGAAGAATGGAGACTCTCCAGAATCTGCCGGCATCAGGCGACCCCCACGATGGTAATCGGGAATATATTATCGAACTGGGAGATAAGAAACTGGAGTTTAATACCGACTCTTACTGGTATGTGAACGCTTTTGTTCAGGCAGACGACGGACGATACCTGTATTTATCTTCAGAAACCGCTTATGCGTACTGTGTACGGGTGGAAGATGATCTTTCGATGACGATCGTTGACGACAGTGTGCCGTGGATGATTTGCGAAGGCGAGCCATGTCAGGATCCGGCAAGATTTAGAACAAGAATATCGCACGAGCATATTCTAGGACACTCAGCTATGTATCAGTATTGGAGTGTGGTCGGGGGGCAAGGCATTCCGACGGCGGTCTCGCCTATGTATGCGGATGACAGATCCAACCAGTTTGTTGGTAACAGTAAGAAAGCTGTCCCGGCAGTGCTTTTCGATATGGAAACACGTACCAAAGGCGAGGAGATCAGTATCCCGAAGGGTTCGGGTTATGAAATCGTTGAATACGATAAGGTCTACGATAAGTATGAGGGCGTGGTTCTTTTCCGCATCACGCCGCCCGGCGAAAAAGGTCATGACAAAGACTACTATGTGCTTGTTGATTATGTTTTAGCGCTGCAGGAAGATTCTTGGTTTGAAGGAAAGATCGGCGGGATCAATGAGGACGATGTGTTTGACGGCATCACATATGGCGGATAAAGAATACGAATGAATATGATTTTTTCTTTTTGGAAAAAAGCGGCAAGTTGTGTAACCATTCCGGTACAAAATTCTACTTTTAGGAAAAGAGCGAAAAAGTAGGTGATGGAAAGAATGGAAGATGCAGCTATAGTCGGCCTGTATTTTGAGAGGAACGAAAAAGCGGTCAGCGCGACCATGGACAGGTACAATGACCGGCTTTTCCGTTTCGCGAAGCGTTTCCTTTCCGATGATCGGGATGCGGAGGAATGTGTCAACGATGCGTACGCCCGTGCGTGGAAGACCATCCCGCCTGTCCGTCCTGATAATCTTTTTGCCTACCTTGCTGCTCTTTGCCGTAATGCGGCCCTTGATGTCATAAAGAAGGACTCGGCGCAGAAACGTTCGGCACAGCTTGTGGAACTTACCCGTGAGATGAGTGAGTGTATTCCTGACGAAAGCAGTATTCCCGACGATCGATGTGAAGAGTTATCTGCGTGCATCAATGCATTTCTCGGTACGCTTCCCGTAGACAAGCGCGCAGTCTTTATGGGGCGGTACTGGTTCAATGAATCGATCTCGGATATTGCCAAGAAGACAGGGTATTCGCAAAGTAAAGTGAAGACCATGCTTTTCCGTATGAGAGAGGATTTGAGGAAGCACATTTCCGGAAAGGATGGATCACGATGAACGAAAAGGATTACCTGAAAATAATGGGCGGTATCGATGAACGGTACGCTTCTGAGTACGAACATTTCTCCAAGCCCCGGATAAGTCTTGTCCGGAAAAGGATCCGAACCGTCGCAGCTATTGCCGCAGCTGTGGCGATCATGGTGCCGGCCAGTGTATATGCTATTTCCCGGCTTTCCCATCGGGATAAAGTAAGTATCTACTATACCGAGGAAGCCGTGAAAAAGATAGAAGAAGAGCTTCAGGCAAGTGCTTTTACCGTGGAGAACGGACAAGTCCGATTAACGGTGGATGTGCAGATGTGTGACGGAAACTATTCCCAGGGCGTGTATACACTGACCGCGCTGAACGACGAGGCCGGGAAGCACCTTGCGTCCATGGAAAACAAACTCGTCTATGCGGATACAGGTGAATGGATCTACCCGGTCGGCGGTGGATTCGAAGCTTCTGTGGAAGATAAACCTGGTGAAGAAGAACATTCGTGGACCTTCATCTATCCGGTGAATAATTCCTATATCGACCGTTCGCGTCCGCTCCGGCTGGTGTTTTATGAAGATGCGGCAAAAGGCATGGGAGAGAAAGTGGAGGATTATACCTATTCCGAGGGGATCTACTTCGATCTGCTTACGGAACCGAATGTCAAAACCAAGACGCTGCGTTCGAAAGACGGCGGGGTGATTACGCTTTCGCCCTATGGTGTGAGCCAGCTGGATGAGAACTGGGCGTATCCGGAAAAAGAAACGCCTGACATTCCGGTGACAAGCTTTAGTGTAATCGCGTCTGACGGTGCACGCACAGATGTCCTGTCCATCCCGGTGGAAGCGCGCGTTACGATCGGAACGGTCGGCAGCGGAAACGCTACGCCTTCTATCCGTGAAGGAAGCTTCATCCTGCGTTTCGGCACTGTCTTTGATCCGTCGCACATCCGCGGCGTGGAAATCAACGGCGTCGAATACACGGAATAATATTCCAACATAACAATTTAAGAGGTGATAAGATGAAAACGAGAATGAAAAGATGGATCGTTCTATTTGTGCTGTCCATAATTGCAGTGGCTTCGGGCGCTTGTTCCAATAAAAAATCCCAAACGGAAGTATATCATGAGACGGAAATGACGTCAGAGACAGCTATGGAAACGGTGACAGGAGAGACTTCTGAAGCGAAAGAGAAGCCGGAAATAAGAACGATCAAATTCGCTGTTCCGGAAATAGAATATTCAGTCGATCCTGATCATGTGAGGAAGTGTAATGTGGCGCTTCTGGAAGACGGGTATCCATATCAGCTGTCGATCAAGAAGCTTGATTATGAAGATTACCAGATGATCCTCCAGGAAGGATTGAAGAAAAAGAGAATAGATGTGGCTTTTTTAGGACTGGGCGATGAAAGCAATAGCGTCTATAACGTCATCTCTTCGGGAATGCTGCTCAATCTTGACGATATTCTTTCTACTGATAATGGAAAAGCACTATATGAGGCCTTTCCCGAAACGCTGTGGGAAACGGTCAAGTGTAACGGGCACTATTACTCTATACCGAATTGTACGGCACAGGATCAGGGTATATATGCCGTATTTAACAGGGATTATATTTCGGATGAGGATATTGAAAAATGGGACGGAAGTTTGGAGGGCATCTATGAGATGGTGAAAAAAGCCGATTGGGATGATGAAACCGCTCCTCGCTTCCAGTATCTCCTGAGTGGTTTTGATTTCGCGCAGATGATCAGATGCGAGATCCGGGATGGCCTGCTTTATGATTATGAATCCAAGAAGATCGAAAACCCGCTGGAGTCAGAGAGGTTTATTGGTTATTTACGTACACTCGACCGTATGAAGCAAGACGGGTATATAGCTGATTCGGTTTCGTTTCACTACAACACATCCTATAAAAAAGAGGCCGGGAATCTGGAAGAAGGAAAGTTTCTTGTCGCACTTGACGTGGGTGAGCCGCAAAAAATGTATTTCAAAGAGAATCTCACCATAAAGACATTGCCTTCCTATATTCCATCAAGGATCAATGGCTCGATCGGTATCGCCAAAGATACGGAGGATCCGGACGCCGTTGTGGAGTTTCTCGGGATCTTATACGGCAATGAAAAATATGCGAATATTCTCATGTATGGTAAGGAGAATGTGGATTATACACTCGTAGATGGGTTTGCGGTAAATGAGGATAGGGAAGATCCTGATTTTGAACTTTCCTACTTAACCGGACTGATCCTGGATCTGTTTATCAACATACATCCCGTAAAAGGGGATATCTTTGCTGAAAACCGTAAAGAAGCATATTTCTCCTTCTATGATAATACGTCAGTAACACCATTCATTGGATTTGAAGCGGATACATCCGGAAATATAGTGATCCGAAGTGATATCGAAATGTTTCTGAGAAGCCTGAAAGATCAGCCCTTTGAGGAAGCGTTGGCGCAATGCGGCGAAAAACTCAAGTCAGATGGTATAGATGAGTATTTAAAATCTGTTCAGGAACAGTGGGAAAAGTTAAAGGACTGACTGATCGGAAACGGTATCTATGTACGGGAAACTATAAGAAGAGGCTGCCTCTTCGTGATTTGTATCACGTTGAGACAGCCTCTTTGATTCAATCTTTCAAAGAAAAGCTTTCGTGTTTAGGATTTGATACCCAGCTCTTCTTCAACCTCTTTCTTAAAATCTGCAAGGGCTGTTTTTCTGTCCTTTTCTCCTGTTGCGTATGCTTCACAGGCATTCAGGAAGAAGAAGTTGATATCGCCATCGAAATCACTCATGGCTTTTGCACTTGCATAACTTGTTGCGTTGACGAATGTATCGAAAGGATTCTGTCCGCCAAGGATCTCCATGGAACCATCGGAAATCTTCATGACAGTTCCGGAAGCAACGGCGTCCTTCGTGCCGGTGGCGCTCAGAAGACCGTTTGCCCACTTGTACTGGAGACCATCCTTGGTGCTGTCAAGAGTGATGTATTCCAGGAAGTTGCCAACGACGTCTGCCTTATCCGTTCCGACAACGTCCTTGTTCGCCATGATCCATGTGCCGCCCCACCAGAAACCGACGTTTGGTGTGCAGACTGCCCAGTCACCATATGTATCTCCGCAGTTTTCACTAAGTACGAAGTTGATCAGCCATGCCGGTCCGAAGAAACCGAATACTTTTTTCTCGCCTTCGTCACGCATGTCCTCGTTCCACTCCGGTGTCCACTGTTCATGGAGGTTGGAGTATTCGTTGTCAACGAGGGTCTTGTACAGATCCAGGAATTCCTCTCGTGCCGGATCGATATAAAGCTTTCCGTTAACGACCCAAGGCTTCTGTGCGGATGTCTGCGCTACGTTCCAGATATCACCTCTACCGGAAACGATAGAATATCCCTTTTCCTTCAAGGTCTCGGCAGCATCCCAGAACTTGTCCCAGGAGCCGGACCCTGCACCGATGGCAGCTTCAACTGTAGCTGTATCATCAGAACCGAAAACATCTTTTGCGATGGAACGTCTGTAAATAAAAGCTCCACCTGTGGACTGATAGCCGAGACCAACCAGTCTGCCATCTTTGGTTGTTCCGATTTCAACGGAATACTGCGCGATATCTGAAGCCTTAAGCTTAGCATCGACACTATCGATCAGATCCGGATACGAAACGGCATAATCAGAGTATTCACCCTGCGTGTAGGGCAGGATGTAGCTGGATTCTGCTGCATAGATGTCCGGAGCATAGATTCCCGTAGTCAGGGCATTGTTCAGGATATCCTGATAGGCACCCTCATCATTCTCTGCTTTCCAAACTACGAATGTGTACTTCTTTTCCATAGCCGGATTGAGCTTCAGATAAGATTCGATCATAGCGTTGATCTCAGTAGAGAAGGAATAAAGCTTGATCTCCTCGGCGCCGGAACCAAATCTGTATTCTTCGATACGCGGATCCGGTGTCGGTGTCGGCGTATTCGTTGGTGTCGGAGTATTTGTCGGTGTCGGCGTGTTCGTCGGCGTAGGTGTGTTCGTCGGCGTAGGTGTCGGCGTTACTTTCGGCATCTCAGGAAGCGGTGCATTCATGTCGACTTCACCACGCTCGATACCGTATTGCTTACAAATTGCGGTAAATTCCGGAGAAATGGCAAATTCAGCCATGACTTCGCGTCTTGTTGCGCCTTCTTTAAGACGGCCGACCCAGTATTTCAATCCGCCTTCTTCCGGATCTCTGCCCATAAATGTGGTGTAGAGGCGGGTAACATATTCGGTGTCGTCCGTGTTCAGAGCGATAAACTCAGGAAGTTCGAAGAAAAGCTGTGCGGCTCCTGCACCTGTTTGCTCCAGGTTTGTAAGCGCAAGACTCCAGTATTTGAGACCTGCTTCTTCAGGTTCGCGCTTCAGACAGCAAGTATAAAGACGTGTTGCAAATTCTATTGCATTCTTCGAAGCGATCTCCGACTTAGCTGTCGGTGCACCGGGACGTACACCGTAAGAAGCACAGACATTACACCATTCGGTAGAATCAATAAAACCGAGGATAACTGCCTGACGGGTCATCTTGTTTTCCTTCAGCTGACCGACCCAGAACGCTTTGCCGTTTGGTTCGGAAGCACGGTCGAAGAAAGTCTTGTAAAGCACTTCAACAAAATTCTCAATGCTGAGATTTCTGTTGTTGAACTCTTCGCTACAGAGAAACTCGATACCGCAATCTCCTCCTGTACGGTTACCGCTTTCGATCTCTTTGACCCAGAACGCTTTGCCCGCGGCTTCTGATGGCCGGCCCAGGGCAACGGTATACAGACGCTCAACAAAGTCAGCAACTGTGCCGCTTTCTTCTTCCTGTATCTCCACAACAGAAGTCTTCGCGGAAGCATCACTCTGGTCCGCAAGAACTGTCACAGGCGCCGCGCCCATGAGTAAGCTGGCAACCAATAATCCTGTTATGGCTTTCTTGAAAGATAGTCGAGAACTCATTTCACACCCCTCCTTAAAAATGTATTTTCATCAATAAATATTGATGCACTTTACTTCATTCTACTCAGAATAATAAGTACATACAACAGCGAAAAGTAACTTATTTGTGAATACTTTCACTTTCCTTTGATAATCTATGCTATACTCTGCAGGTGAGTAATTTGCAGGCGTTTCTTGTTTCGGTGATGTGAGGAGGATCTGTGGCAACACTTCTGATTGCGATCATCTATTCTGCGTTTATCGGGCTGGGTCTTCCAGACTCGCTTTTCGGCGCGTCCTGGCCATCGATCTATACTGAATTTCATCTGCCTATCTCTTTGGGTGGACTGGTCACGAGTATCTGCTGCGGTGCCACGCTGTTTTCAAGCCTGTTAAGTTCCTATCTGATCAAGCGCCTCGGAACAAATAAACTTACGGCCTGCTGTACGCTTCTTACAGCACTGTCTCTTTTCGGATACAGCTTTTCAAGCAATATCATTTATATTCTTCTCCTTGCCATACCGCTCGGCCTGGGCGCAGGCTCCATCGATACTGCGCTGAATAACTACGTGGCGCTCCATTACAGTGCTTCGCAGATGAGCTTCCTGCATTGCTTTTACGGCGTGGGCGTGACGATCAGTCCTTTTGTCCTCACATTGGTATTCCGAAATGGCATGACTTGGCGAACGGGATACCGGATCATGGCACTCGTACAGCTTTCTCTGGCTGTGATCCTTTTTGCGACACTTCCTGTCTGGAAGAAAGTCCACGGCGGGAAGATGGCAGAAGAAGAGGGTTTCGAGACACTCTCATTAAAACAAGCGGCATCTATCAAGGGTGTCAAAGTTATGTGGATGCTGTTTGTCTGTTCCTGCACGATCGAGGTATCGGTTGGAAACTGGAGCAGTACGTATCTCGTCGAACACAAAGGTGTAAGCCATGAACTTGCCGCGGCATCGGTGACGTTCTATTTCCTCGGCATGACTGCGGGACGATTTCTCTCGGGGATCCTGGCTAAAAAACTGCATAGCTGGCAGATCGTGAAGATCGGTCTGTTCCTTCTTGGTGCGGCTCTGGTACTGCTTGTCCTGAGCCCGGACAGCATGATCACGATCGCCTCTCTGATGCTGATTGGGCTGGGCAACGGACCGATGTTCCCGAACTTTAACTACCTGACTCCGGAAAACTTCGGCGAGAAACGTTCTCCGGCCATCATTGGCACGCAAATGGCCGTCTCAAGCTTTGCGATCCTGACCGGACCGGTGATCTGTGGTCTTTTAGGTCAGTGGCTTGGCATGCGTTCGTTTCCGTTCTACCTCATCGCTTTTTATCTTTTGATGCTGGTTGTTTTCGGGCGTGGCATGAAGATCTGGAACATGCCCGGATTATTCAAGGCAAAGACAGATTGATCTTGCAACATATCGGAGGAAATGATGGATAAAGTAAAGTCGAAACTATTCTTCGAAGGTCTGATAGAGAATGATCCTTCGAAACTGCTGGAAGTGCCTAAGAGCGATATCCACAACCACTCTGTCAAAGGGTGCAGGAGAGCCTGGCTGGGAGCACGCCTGCAACGTGATTTTCCGCTGCCTCCGGAAAAGTTTGACGGCCTTTTTGGAATGCAGCAATGGTTTACATCTTCGATCAAACCATACTGCTCCGGTGCAGAGGGGCTTATTGTTAGGTGGGAAGGTGCTTTTGCCGAGGCAAAGAGAAATAATATTACCAGGCTTGCGATGAATTTTGGTCCGGATGAGATCGAACTGGTCGGAGGGATGGAACGGTTTACGGACATGATCGAGGGATTTTATAAGATGTACAGTCCGGAAACGGTGTTTGAACCGGAAATCTCGTATATATCCTCATGTGATCTAGCGCAGGCGGAAGATCAGATCGATTCTTACATTTCTTCCGGATTCTTTAAATCGATCGATGTGTGCGGAGGTGAAAACATCCGTCCTTTTGAGGATTTTGTTACTCTGTATAGAAAAGCGGAGCAATATCATTTGGCCAAGAAGATGCATGTCGGGGAGAGCGGTACGGATGAGGATGTCATGAAGGCTGTGGAAATACTGGGTCTTGATGAAGTACATCACGGGATCAGTGCAGCACGGTCAAAGACGGTGATGAGATTTCTTGCGGATAGAAAGATCCAGCTGAATGTTTGCCCAAGCAGCAATGTAATGCTTGGATATGCGGATAGTTATCGGGAGCATCCGATCAGGATACTTCATGAGAATGGGGTACGGGTGACGATCAATACGGACGATCTTCTGATCTTTGACAGTTCGATCGAAAATGAGTATCTGCTGTTATATCAGGCCGGAACGCTGAACGCAGAACAACTCAACGAGATCCGTATGAATGGGTTAGGAAAAACACTTTCCCAGGATTGAGGGAGCAGATAACGATTACTATGAATGAGCATCAACTGACGAATATAAAGCGATACGGTGAGCTTTCTGACCGCGCCAGACAGACCGGGATATATACCTATTCCTGCTTTCACTCAAGAGAAACGGCGAGCCTTGCGTATGAAGTTGCCCCGGAAAAGGAAATAACTGTCTGGGGAGGCACGGAGAACAGTGAGCGCGTCGTAGTCCGTTTCGGGGATCCCGAGGAAATCGGTTATGAAGAGAGCTTTCCTATCCGTATCCTCTGTGTGACGCCCAAAATGGAGAAGTATTCGGATAAGCTGACGCACCGTGATTTCCTGGGAGCGATATTAAATCTTGGTATAGAACGGGATATGGTCGGCGATATTCTGGTTCACGGGAATACAGCATACTGCTTTGTTATGGAGAAAGTTGCTGATGTTTTCTGTACGGATCTGGACCGAGTCTGCCATACTGCCGTAAAGTGCAGTATTGTTGACGCAGTTCCGGATGATTGCACACCGAAACTCCAGGCAGAGAGTATCACGGTTACCTCGCCAAGATTAGATGCGATCCTTGCGAAAGTGTTTCATCTCTCGCGTGGAGAAGCCAAGACTTTGTTTGAAATGGAAAAAGTCACGCTTGACGGCAGGATCTGCAGAAATCCCGAGACCGTCCTGAAGGAGAACAGTAAGGTTTCTGTTCGAGGTTATGGGAAATTGGAGTATCATGGAGATGAACATGTTACGAAAAAGGGGAAAACCGGGCTGACTATCTGGCGGTATGTCTAGAATAAAGAAGTGATCATGAATGATAGTCAGGAAGGAATAATACAGAGATAACGATGGCCGAAGAGTTCGATATTCAGGAGTATATGACACGTGGTGTGAAGAGGATCGTTACGGATGCAATGCGGGCGACTCTTTCCAATCCGCGCGAAAGTGCATATATGCTCCGGTTTGCATCTGCAAGCAAGGCGGCTTCCAAGAAGCGCGCCGCATGGGAGAAGAAGGGGGAGCATATCCCTCCGTTTCTCATAGCCAGCATTACGAGCAGCTGCAACCTGCATTGTGCAGGTTGTTATTCGAGATGCAATCACGCCACGACAGATGAAGAGCCGGTCGCGCAACTGTCAGATGAAGAATGGAGCAGGATCTTTGACGAGGCAGATGATCTCGGAGTGAGCTTCATTTTACTTGCCGGTGGCGAGCCTCTCTTGCGTAAAGGAGTGATCGATGCTGCCGGCGACAAGCCGAACATCCTTTTCCCTGTGTTTACAAACGGAACATTTATGGGAGAGAAATACTTCGAACTGTTTGACAGATGCAGAAATATCGTTCCAATCATGAGCATCGAAGGAAATAAGGTAACTACGGATGCCAGAAGGGGAGAAGGCGTGTATGACAAGCTTATTTCAAATATGGATGAGCTGAATAGACGAGGCTTGGTCTTCGGAGCATCGGTAACTGTGACGACCGATAACTTTCGGGAAGTTTCATCGGAGGATTTCGTAGGGCTGCTGGCGAAGAAAGGCTGTAAGGCTATCATATTTGTAGAGTTTGTTCCGGTCACCGATGAAGCCCGTGAACAAGCGATCGGTGATGTAGAAAGAAAGTATTTAAGAGACCGGATCGAAAACCTTCGGCCAGCACATCCCGAAATGGTATTTGTATCTTTTCCCGGAGATGAGAAGAGTTCGGGAGGCTGTATCGCAGCAGGAAGAGGATTCTTCCATATCAATTCACAAGGCGGTGCGGAGCCCTGTCCTTTCTCTCCGTACTCGGATGTGAATGTAAGGGATACTTCGCTGAGGGAAGCCTTACGCTCGAAACTGTTTGCATCACTGATCGATGGCGGTCTTTTGAAAGATGACCATAAAGGCGGCTGTGTCCTCTTCGAAAAGAGGGATCAGGTAATCGATATACAGGGGAAAATTTAGAAGTAGATGAAAAGGAGACATTTATGATTCAATATGTTGACTATATTACAGCGGAAGAATACATGGATCTACGTAAAATGGTCGGATGGGTGGAGTTTCCTCTTGAGGAAGCACAGGCTTGTATCGACAATGCTTATTTGGTACAGTGTGTAAGAGATGACGGGAAAGCCATTGGCGTGGTACGGCTTCTTTGGGATGGCGGATATATTGCGTTCTTGTCAGACGTAATAGTTGATCCGGAGTATCAGGGACAAGGTATCGGACGAACGCTGGTGGAAACCTGTATTGCACGTTTGAAAAATGATATGAAACCAGGATATAAGGTAAAGCTGACATTGAATTCGGCTAAAGGAAAAGAACCGTTTTACGAGAAGTTTGGGTTCAGGGTGCGTCCGAATGAAGATGCCGGTCCGGCTATGGATCAGTGGTTTATAGCTGATCCTAAGTAAGATAAAGGTTGGTTTTCATTATGAATGATCCTTCAGAAAAAACGAATGAACTCCAAGCTAAGAAATCTGATTCGCCAAAGCGGATGAAGCTGCTTCTTGCAATTCTGTTTAGCGCTCTGTTTTGCCTTTTGGCGATAATCGTTGATTATGGCGCTGTGCGTTATCTCACTCACGATGACGGAATTGAGATCGCGTGTAACAAAGATCTGTTCAAGCATTGTCTTAATCCTGAGATTGATGCGGGCTATTCATTGATTGGATTACCTGGTGAACCGACACCTGAATATAAGCCAAAAGAGTTTGAATATGAGTGGATAATCGAAGGAGGCGGCGAGAATGACCGCGAAATCATCATCACTATATTAATTGCTTTGGACATCATGCTTGCCGGTTTTTGTTTTATCGGCTATAAGATTTGCAAGAATAAAGTGAACAAAGAAATTGATGCTATGCATAAGTGGCTTGCAGTTCTAGTTATTTGGCTTGTAATAACCGTTGTCGTATGTGCAAGCATCAATGCTATAATTCATGAACCCAGGCATTTTATGCAAGACCATTAGTAGGATAACACTGCTTCGCAGGGGGCGATAAGTTCATGGCAAACATCTATAAAAAAGGATCGAAAAGGAAAGCAGCCGCGGCATTATGTATTGCCATAACCATGGCCCTTTCCGGCTGTGATGCTTCCGGATCCCGTAAAAGCATGGATGTAATGAATGACAGGCTAAAAAACTTCAACAATGCCCTGAACAAACTGGATTATGAAGCCGTCAGAAGTCTTTCGGACTGGGCTGAAGGAGAAGGTGACTACACGGCGATTGAAGTGCTTCTCGACACATCTGCTTATGCAGATACTGCCGGTGAGGGCTTTGTTTCCTGCACAGAATATATTGCTTCCACGATCCGAATTAAGTACGACATTAAAACTGTACATATCGACGGAGAACAGGCCACGCTGGATGTGAAATATGAGATGGTGGATTGGGAGGAGGTCTATCAGAAGGCACATGGCAGTTTTGACGAGGTTCTGGAAGACTTGAAGAATTGTCCGGATACGATCACTTCCGATGCGGTTATCGTTTTCGAGAACGTGAATAAGAAGGAAGACTGGAGACTCTGTCGGATCAATGATCTTGGAAAAGTCATGAGCTTTGTTCATACCCTTCCTGATATTTCGGATCAGTAGCTGTTCCTGCCCATGTTCCTCCTGTAATTTCCCGGTGTGATTGCGCCTAGCCTGGTAGCCATAGCGAGCATCAGGATTATATTACCGGTATCACGGAAATCCTCCTAACGATGATATAATCAAATGAACAAAGTGGAGAGCATAGAAGGAAACAGAAAATGAGTTTGAGAACGATAATGGTTTTTCCTGAGTTTGGGAATATGGAAATCATCGACGCCATCAGGAAAAAGTATGATCCCTTGGTAGATCTTGTCCGGCCGCATGTCACGATCGTATTTCCGTTTGAGTCGGAGATGAGTAATGATGAACTCGCTGCCGTTCTGGATAAACGGCTGAAGGACATTCCTTCCTTTGATCTGGAACTGCGGGGGTTTGGCAAACAAAGTGAAAAATTCGGTAATTTCCTGTTCTTGAATCTGGTGAAGGGCTCTGAGATGATCGTGAAAATGCATGATCTATTCTATTCCAATGAGTTCAAGAAGTTTGACTGGGGATACCCCTACGAGCCGCATATGACTGTGGGAAAACTCAATTCCGTAGAAGAACTGGAAGAAGCATTCGAAAGTGTACAAACGATAGAGGATTCATTCATTACCAAGGTTAAGAAGATCTCCGTGGAGATGATCGGCGAGCACGAGGAATCGATCATTATTCTGGAGAAAGAACTTGGTTTTGACGGGAAAAAGCCTGTGCTAGAAGAGATGGGAGCATTCTTTGATGCCCGAACGGACGGGTACGAAGAGCATCAGATGACAACGATCGATTCGGCTGAAGAGTTCTATCCATATACGGCCGGCTGTTTGCCGGAAACGCCCAGTTCTTGCGTGCTGGATCTGGGGTGCGGAACCGGACTGGAACTCGATCACTATTTTGCTCGGGTGCCTTCGGCCCGGGTGACCGGAATCGATCTGTCGTCCGGTATGCTGCAGGCGCTGCGAGAGAAGTATCCGGACAAAGCACTGAACCTGATCTGTGCTTCGTATTTTGAGGAGCCTTTCGGAACGGACTGTTTTGACGCTGCCCTTTCCGTGGAATCCCTTCATCACTTTACGAAAGAAGAGAAGATTCCGCTTTATAAGAAAGTGCGGGAAGCGCTGAAAGAAAACGGATACTTTATTCTGACGGATTACTTTGCGACATCTGATGAAGAAGAACAGTTTCATCGCACCGAGCTGATCCGGCTGAAGAAAGAACAGAATATCCCTGATGGCGAGTTCTATCACTACGATACGCCCTTGACGGTTCCCCACGAAAAAGAAGCACTTCTCGAAGCAGGATTCTCCAAGGTGGAGATCCTGCAGAACTGGGGACATACTTATACGCTTAAGGCATACTGATTTGATCAGAAGAAGGAGACGAGAAGATGATTACACATACAGGAACGCAAACTATTGAGACGGATCGGTTGATCCTTCGCCGTTTTGAATATTCTGATATTGATTCCATGATCCGAAACTGGATCGCGGATGAAAAGACCCAGTATGATTATGGTGAGCCGTATTATCCGACGCCGGAGGCGGTGCGGGAACTGCTGGATACGAAGTATATCGTTTCTTATGCGAAAGAAGATTACTATCGCTGGGCGGTGATTGAAAAAGAGTCGGGTGAATGCATCGGTCAGGTCGCGTATTTTTCTATGGATACCAATAATCAGCATGGTGAGATCGAATATGTGATCGGACCTGCCTTTCAGGGAAAAGGATATGCCACCGAGATGACAAAAGCCGTCATTGCCTATGGTTTTGAGAAGATCCACCTGCATCGGGTCGAGATCGACTGCCGCACGGAGAATGAAGCCTCGCGAAAAGTGATCGAGAAGTGCGGGCTTACTTATGAAGGCGTATTCCGTGATTTCTTCTGGCGGAAAGATCACTATGAAGGAAGAAGAGTATACTCAATATTATTGCAGGAATATGAAAACCAGACAGTCAGATAAAAGTTGTGCTGAGTCAGAAACTGTGATTTGAAAAGCGTGTGTGTAAGGAGAGTAGGCTATGGAAATCTGGGATTTATACGATAGAGATGGGAAGAAAACAGGTCAGACCTGGGAAAGAGGTTTTGGCAACTACAAGCAGATCCCCGAAGGGTATTACCATATGGTCGTAGATATCCTTGTCCAGCATGTAGATGGGACATACCTTTTAACAAAACGGGATATGAGCAAAGATGTATATCCAGGATATTGGGAGGCCGGCGCCGGTGGATCCGCATTAGCAGGAGAAGAACCGCTTGAAGCTGCAAAACGGGAACTGCTTGAGGAGACGGGGCTAACAGCATTGAAAATGGAACTGGTGAGCCATACTTTCCGCGATTCCAGTCACAGTATGTATTACTCATATCTGGCGGTCGTCGATGCTGACAAAGACTCGGTTGTACTGCAAGAGGGGGAAACTGTAGAATATAAGTGGGTAGATGACAGGGGCTTGTTGGATTACGTTGAATCTGATCTTGCGATTAAGATGCGCAACGACAGATATAAAGACTTGGTTGAAGGCATCAAGGCAAAGTTGGATCAGACAAATCATGAATGAGCATCAGCATGGAAAGCAATCAAAGAAAGTACATTGAATACGTGAGAAACTTTGCGGAAGCCGGACAGCATCATATATGGCTGGGTGGTTCTTTCCTGCGTGGCAATCCGACGGCCTTTTCCGATGTGGATATCAGTGCCTGGCTAGATAAAGCGGCTCTGCGGGATTTTATATCCGGATATGGAAAGCCGATATTCATTTCTTCTACGACAAATCCGGAGGGGATCCTCATCGTTATATATGAAGATGGAGTCGCGGTCGATCTGGAAGTCATAGAATCCGTAGACTTCACGGATAAGGGGTTCTTCCATTTGGAAAGGATCAAAGATCATGAGTACCGGCGTAATGGCAGCATTTGCAAGGAGATCTGTCCGAGAAATGATTTTTCTTATCAGACATCTCGCCTCTTTCATCGCAGTTTGATCAAATATCTGGCCGGGAAGAAAGAGTTGGGGGTCAGTGTTGCAAATGAGATCGCTGTATATTTGAATTGTGGTTTTCGGGTTACGGAGACCGACTATAAGAGCGGTATTACAATCCTGATCGATTTATATCAGGAAAGGTATCCGCTAGATACGGAATATCGTAAACTTTGCATTGAACTGATCAAACATGTATAGACCGGATACTGGAGAAGGGTGGACTTGAAAGTGAATGAATTGATCTATAAGAGTGCAGACATAAGTGACGCAGAGGTCCTGGTAAAAATCTATAACTCTGCGTTTTATGATGATTTCATCCGATATGGATATTGTCCGGCGTATGGCCGTTCCAAGGAAAACATGGAACAGTCGATCCTTGATTTTCCCAAGACCATTGCTTATGATCAGGAAAAACCTGTCGGTGTGATCTCTGTTAAAGAGGAAGGACCGGGAAAATATTACATTGGCTGCTTAGCTGTCGTGAAAGAAGAGCAAGGACGCGGGATCGGAACGCTGTTAATGAAACATTTTATGAGTAATCATCCGGATTGGACGGAACTCACGTTAGTCACGCCGAAGGATAATGAACGCAATATCAAGTTTTATACGGAGCGGTTTGGTTTCGATATCGTTGGAGAAGAGGCTGACGGAACAGTCACTGTTCTTCATTTCAGACTCTGTAGATGAACTGGATTAGAGGATAAAGTGTATATAGATTGCTAAAGATAGAACAAGGATGGGAAAGATAAATGAATATAAGAACAGCGAGAGAAGAGGATTTTAGCATCGTAAAGAACATCACGCAGGATACGATCAGGTCTGTGTACCCGAAGTATTATCCGAAGGGAGCCGTACAGTTTTTTTCGGATCATCACTCGGATGAGAATATCAGAAGAGATATCAAGGCGGGGATAGTGTGGCTTCTTATTACGGATGAAGAAGCTCCGGCAGGAACAGTTACGCTTTCGGGAAACGAGATCGACAGGCTGTTCGTATTGCCATCTTTCCAGCATAAGGGATATGGTAAGGCGCTTCTGGATTTTGCAGAAGAGGAGATCCATAAAAACTTCGATAAAATCGTGATCCATGCTTCAATGCCTGCAAAGAAGATCTATCTCCTCCGCGGGTTTCGTGAAGTGGAGTATAACATTCTGGATACAGGATACGGCGATTACCTGTGTTTCGATAAGATGGAGAAGTGTAACGGGTGATAAGGTCCTGATTATATTACCGGTATCTCAGAATCTCTCCTTCCAATGGTATAATCAAAGAAAAACGGATAGAACCGAAAGGAGATGGTTTCTGCAGATATTCTCGATACCGCACTTCAACTCTATTTTCAACCGCCTTGTGATTTCAACATGGTGCCGGGACATGATGGCGGCCGGAACCTGGCCTTCATTGTGAAAAAGGGCGAGGTCAAATATGTTCTTCGTCTCTCTTCTGTGGAAGACCGTACTGAGGAAGACTTCCTGGCCGAAGTAGAATTCATCCATTATCTGGCGCAACATGGCGCACCTGTTGCCGATGTGATCCCATCCGTTAACGGGAACCTTCTTGAGATCGTGAATACGCCCAAGAAGACTGTTTTCGTTTGCCTTTTTGAGTATGCAAAGGGGAAACTCTTTTATGAGAATCAGTACCGTTATCGGGAAGGAGTGCCGATCGAAGAATATTTCTATAACACGGGAAAAGCACTTGGCGCGATCCATCGTCTTTCCAAACAGTATGAGCCAGTCCATAGGAGAATGGATTATTCTGATAAGTACAACAAAGAATATATTGATCGGCTGATACCGGACAAGTATGCCGATCTGAAGCAGGCGATCTATCGCAGGCTGGAGTTGTTTTCTGAATTGCCACGTGAGAAAAAAGATTACGGTCTTGTCCACTTCGATTTCAGTGACGGAAACTATCACATAGACTTCAATACCGGGGACATCACGGTGTTTGACTTTGATAACTCACTGTATTGCTGGTACATTTTTGATCTGGCCAATCTCTGGATCTATGGCGAAGGGTGGTGCCGCTTTATCCGTAAAAAGGAGGATAAGAAAGCGTACTGGCAGCACTATTTCGATACGATCCTGGAAGGGTACAGAAGTGAAACGGAAGTATCCGAAGAACTCCTTTCAAAACTTCCGCTGTTTATCGATATGGTTCTGATCGAGAATATTGTAGATGAGTTCGAATGCTGTGCAAGAGAAGGCGAAGAACTGGATTTTGAAGACATCGAGAACAAGGCAGAGTGCCTGATCCATGACATTCCTTATCTGGGTTTTATTGAGGTGTAACGATGAGCATAAAGCGGAGAATGATTCGACTAGAGACAGACAGGCTTATATTGCGTGATTTTACGATGGATGATCTTACGGAATACTATCGGTTAAAGACAGATGAGCAGACCATGTACTATATGCAGGATATAAAGCTTGATTCCCTTGATGCTGCAGAAAAGAGCTTTCTGATCTAATGACTGATATGGCCAGTGAAGACAGAAAGTTCTATTTCCTTCATATGGAACTGAAAGATACACATGAACAAGTGGGAAGTATCGGTTATACTGTTATCAGCAGTACACCTGTGGGAAAGATAGTTCAGCTTGGATACTTTACCTATCCTAAGTTCTGGGGGAACGGATATACATCTGAAGCAGTGCAAAGAGTGTTGGCATTTGCTTTTGAAGAGGATAACGTCTATCGGGTAATGACCGGATGCCTGGCGGAAAACCGTGGTTCGGAACGTGTCATGCAAAAGAACGGCCTGATAAAAGAGGCTGAACATAAGGAATATGAGTGGCATGACGGAAAGATGAAAGACCGTCTGGAATATAGGCTTCTTAAGAATGAGTGGACAGGTAGGAGAAAACAATGACTGTAACCAAAAACAGACAATCCAGGGAAACGATTTCTGAAATGGCTAAAAAAGCATTTCCAGATAAGAAAATAGCGCAGTTAAAAGAGCTGACTGAGGGAATGTGCAATGTAACTTACGATATTTCGTTTGAAGATGGTAGTGAAAGCATATTGAAAATTGCGGCAAAGGATAGAAGCGGGAATACCTCAAACGAAGTCAATCTGATGCAGGCAGAGGTCCGTGCCATGAAGCTGGCTTCCGAAAACTGTTCATTCAAAGTCGCGGATATCCAGTATTACGACACCAGTAACACGATATGCGACGGGAACTATTTCTTTATGGAGAAGCTGAAGGGCGATAACTACCATTTCGTAAAAGAGAATATGTCCGAAGAAGCAATCGTCACAGTGGATACGGAGATCGGAAAGATATCCCGGGAATTATCCCAGGTGAAGAATCCTCAGTTCGGGTTTCTGGGAGAAGAGAAGCGCTACGATTCTCTGTTTCAATTTGTGAAGCGGCTGCTGGAGAACCTGATTTCAGATGCCAAGAAACGAAACATCGATATCGTATACGATGAACAGACATTTATGGATCAGCTAGAGAAGGATCAGAGTGCTTTTGAAGCGGTACGCGAAGCTTCTCTGGTCCATTGGGATATGTGGGAAGGAAATGTATTCGTAAAAGACGGACATGTATCCGGGATCATTGACTGGGAACGGGCCATGTGGGGCGAACCGTTTATGGATGACCGTTTCAGAATGCATAACCGGGGGAAGCATTTTCTGGAAGGTTATGGGCAGACCTCGTTCTCGGAAGAGGAATTGAAAAGATTGCGCTGGTATGATGTCATCCTGTTTTTGACGATGATGATCGAAGTGTACTATAGAGAATTTGAAGATGAAGGACAGTATTTCTGGGCGAAAGAGATGCTGGAGAAGTGTTGGAATAGAGAGAACGGTTCAAATCCGGATGAACTCTATGATCTTATCGAGCCTTTTTTCGACGAGGGCAGATACCTTGATGTGATTGATGCGGTCGAGGCTTTCCCGGAGGAGAAGCTGACACAGAACCTGGTCAATCTTCTGGCTGCATCATACAACAATACAAAAGCGTATAAGAAAGCAATTGCTCTGATTGAAAAGCACAAGCACCTTTACGAAAATGAGATGTATAAATGGCACTACTATGCCGCTTATGCATATGAGGATCTTCACGAGTATAAGAAAACCCTGGATTGTATCGAGGCCGGAATAGCGGAATGTGACCGGCAGAAGGAAGCGGGGATCCTAACAGCTGAGGATCATGATAGAGAAGTAAACAGTCTCTTATACCTGAAGAAGTTTGTTCCGGAGTATCTTGGAGGCCTTGAGAAAAGAACTTTCACGAAGATGGATGACAAGCTCTTCAAGATCCTGAAGAAATTTTATGTCAATGACAACAGAAAGCGTTCGCTGGATTTTCTTTCAGAAAAAGATAAAGACTATCTTGTTTCCACAGGTTATCCGGCAAAGGGGATAATCGAGTATACCCATGATGAATGCATCAAAGCCTATAAAGATCTGCTTGACCATCCTAATCTTACGATGGAAAACCTTATTGCCGCGTATGTATGCGGTTTCTCGAGTTTCCCGAGGGGCAGGCAGCCGATCTTAAGTTATCTCTTTGCGAAGGCTGTGCCGGTGCATGAATTAACAGGTCCTTATGGAGAAGAGGATACCTGTTCAATATGTAACATAGCAAGACTTAAGCATGTTTGTCTTGGGGAAAAAGTATATAGGCAATACCTGGGATATTCCTGGACCGAATATTGGGATTGGTATGTTGTAGGATTACAGGAGTTTGCAGAACTTGAGCCGTGCACTCCGACAGAAGAAGATATTAAGATCTTTAATGATGTGATCGGTATGATCAGAAATGCACCGGCTAAGGAAACTCCTGCAAAACTGGAAGTCCGCATTAAGCAGGGCAAGATCGTGCCGGGGTATGAAAAGTACAGATTCCGTGGTCAGCTTATGACACTCGCTGAACTTGGTGTAATGCCTAATCCTTATATCAAACCGCTATACGATGGCTTTACCTCTTACGGAGAAATAGATCAGATAAGCAAACGAGTGCCGGGGTCTATCCGTTCTGACGTGATACTGCCACTCTCCGGCTGGCGGGGCGATCATCCGATAGATGAGGAAAGGCTGAAAATGCTGTTCGGGAAGTATCTATATACATGAGCAGAGACAGAAAGACAATTGAGGAGAAGCAACAAATGGAACTGAAGAAACTTTCCGAACATATATGGTATATGCCATTTGAAGAAGAACGTGACCGTCCGAATCTCGGCTATGTCAAGGGAAGTAAGCGGAGCCTGGCGATCGACGCGGGTCATTCGGAGGCACATATCAGGGAGTTTTACAACCTTCTTAAAAAAGCAGGCCTGCCGCTTCCTTCGCTTACGGTAATTACCCACTGGCACTGGGATCACACTTTCGCGATGCATGCCGCTAACGGTCTTACTCTGGCGAATAAAGTAACGAACGGGCATCTTCTGGAATGCATGAAGAAGATCGAGGCAAATGGTCCGGATGAATTCCTGAACATGTACGACAGTATCCGGAAAGAATACGAAGGCGGCAAAGAAGTGATCGTCGTTCCTGCCGATATTGTTTATGAAGGGGATATGACGATCGATCTTGGCGGATGCACAGTCAGGCTGCTTCAGACGAAGGCACCGCACACCGATGATTCAACACTTGTTTATGTGAGTGAAGATAAGACGCTTTTTGTCGGAGATGCCACTTGCGCGGAATTCCCTAATGGAGCCAAGGACAGAAAACTTGCCGAGGAACTGGCCGGAAAGATCCGTTCGATCGGCGCTGAGACTTGTGTCGAAGGACATTGGGAGCCTGTGGAGATCGAAGATACCCTGTCGGATCTTCTGAGCTGAGCGGGGAATTTAGAAATGACTATAGGATTAAAGAAAAACACAGGTAAAGCGGAACTTGTTACAGAACTGCTTGCTAAAGCAAAAAAGTGGAGAGAAGAGTTGGTGACTAGATAATGGAAGAAAGAATAATAGAGAAAAACAAACGATACTGGGATGATCACGCGGATCTCTGGTTTGGGACGACGGCTTTACCCCAATACGGAGTCAGATTTGTTACGGAAGATGACCTTCATTTCTTTTCAGAAGTGGAAGGAAAGAAGATCCTGGAATTATGCTGCGGCAGTGGACATTCACTGAAATTTCTTGCGGAAAGAGGCGCCGGTGAGCTCTGGGGATTGGATCTGTCACAGAAACAGTTGGACAATGCGGAGAGATTCTTGCATGAAAGTGGTTACGATCCCAGTCTTATCTGTGCGCCAATGGAAGCGGACTGTGGTATTCCGGAAGATTATTTCGACTATGTATTTTCGATATATGGAATCGGCTGGACTACAGATCTGGATGGCACATTTAAGAGGATCGCTTCGTATTTGAAAAAGGACGGTATCTTCATATTCAGCTGGGGTCATCCTCTTCATTACTGTGTCGGAAAATCGTATGAGACAGGAGAAGATGTCGTGGAAAATGGAACGCTGGTCTTCTCGCGCAGCTATTTCGATGAGTCGTATTTTAAGATGCCGGTTCACGATACGGACGTGACCTTTTCTAACAGGAAGATCTCAACGTATGTGAATGCACTGTATGAGGCCGGTTTCATTATTGAGAAAATGGTCGAGCAGACCGACGATCAGACATTGTCAGATACGGAAGATAACAGCGCCAAGGCACAGAAAGCCAGGATGGTCCCGCTTTCCATGTGCTTTAAGTGCAGAAAAATCTGAGTGAAGTCTTAAAGACGAGATATATTGCATTCTGGAGCTTATACTTATGCGTAAAGCAAAAGAAAACTTTTATATTTTCAACATCAAAGACGGTGAGCGTGTCGGTGATACCGAGACCTTTATCAAGAATGCCCTGAAACACGAACAGATCCTCAAATGGGCCTATGTCCTTCATGACAAAGAAATATATAACCAGCATGATATGAATTGCCGACGCTTTGGTGTCCAGTACTGTTGGGCAGACGGGTTTCAGGGAATGGAAAAATATGCTTCCATGCAGGAGTATCTCGATGAGGAAATGAAGAAGCCGCCATATATAGGTGATAAGATGGATGCACGCTGGTATGTGTTCATCATTACAGATAATAGTGTTTACGACGAAGACATAGCAGACTGGTTTGGTTTTCCACATGTATATTATTTGCGTAACCTGACCGATCCTTCATCGATCAAAGATGCGATGGAAAACCTTGTGAATGAAAACAGTACGTCTGTTGCTATGGAAAGATATCATTATCCTGATGATGAAGTAAAGGCAAACTTTGATTTCCGTGAGTATATGTCAGGGATCAAGATCAACCGGAACCTGGAAAGATGGAAGCGGCTGTGGTGCCCTGCGCCTGCCCGAAAAAGACGAAAACCTGGCAAATGATATGTCTGTCATGGAGCCCGGTTATAGGATGCGATAGACGATGGCCTCATATTCTGCGTATTTCTTAGCTTTCAGAAGTCTCTTGATGTCTCGTTCTTTCTCCTCGAAAAGCACTTGCCAATACGTCCATAATTCTCTCATTTTGTGAAGTACATTAATATCGGGTGCCAGGACTTTCCGGTACTCGTGATAGATGGTGTCATGAAATCTTCTTAGTTTGTCGAAGTCTGTTTCCTCTGTGCGTCCCGAAAGCTTGTCTGCAAGCGAAGGATTGGATACCAGACCTCGGCCAAGCATGACGGGATCAAGCTGATTGCCCAAAGACGCGGAGAACGCTTCGTAGTCTTCTTTAGTAAAAATGTTTCCGTTATACACAAGCGGACACTTGGCATGTTCCAATGCATACGCGAAGTATTCTTTTCGGATCTCTCCCTTATAGAAGTCCGTTCTTATTCTGGGGTGCACGATCAGCTCGCTTACGGGAAAGGTATTGAAGATATCGAGAAGAGCGCGGAACTCTTCCGGATCCTCGTAGCCGAGTCTTGTTTTGATGGATATCTTCAAGTCTCCGGATTCAGAATAGGAGTAGATGTCATCCAGAAAGCTTTGCAGTGCCTCTGTCTTAGGCAGAAAACCCGCGCCTTTGCCTTTGGCGCAGACAGTCCCGGAAGGACATCCAAGGTTCAGATTGACTTCCTTATACCCCATGGCGCGGAGTGCTTCTGCCGCATCAATAAAGTGGTCGGATCGACACGTTAGGATCTGGGGGATCAGGTTGATTCCGGTATTGTTCTCGGGAGTAATATCTTTTTTCTCGCGATGTGTCATCGGACAATTCTCGGCCGGAGTAATAAATGGTGCGAAGAACCTGTCCACGTGGCCGTATATTTCGCTATACGCGTTGCGGAAAATATACGTTGTCACGCCTTCGAGTGGGGCGAAATAAATCTTCATGCTGCAGGGGTTCCTCCAAGATCGCGATTCTGTTCATGAACTATTCTATCACAAGAAAAAAGTTCCATATAGAACCTTGACGGGTAATAGTTCCATATAGTACTATTTATCCGTAGACCTTATATGCTCCGGAGGCAATATGGAATCGAGAACAGGTTTTTTAATCTCACGAATCAAACAGGTGCAATCGCGGATTTTCCAGCGGCTGCTCCAGGAAAGCGGTGTGGAGGAATTCAACGGCCCGCAGGGACATATCCTTTATGTGCTTTGGCAGAAGGATGAAGTTCCCATCGTGGAGTTATCCCAGAAAACCGGGCTTGCCAAGAATACGCTCACGGCGATGCTCGGGCGGATGGAAGACGCAGGTCTGATCGAGAGAAGAACAGCCGAATCCGATAAAAGACAATCACTCATTGTTCTGACAGAAAAATCCCGTGATCTTCAGGCGAAGTACGAAGAAGTATCGCAGAAGATGAACGAGATCTTCTATAAGGATTTCACGGAAAAGGAAGTGGTGAAGATCGACCGGTTCCTTGACCGGATCCTTCTTAACCTCGAGCAGTCAGAACGCAGTTCTAAAAACGGAAAGGAAGAATAATATGAAAAAAGTACAAGTAAAAAACTACAACGATTTTTGCACGCAACAGCTGTTTTTGTACGGCACGTATAAAGAGGACGGCACACCGAACTTCGGACTGTTCTGCTGGTTCAGTTATCTCCATGCACCGCAGATCAATGACGAAGGTGCCGGCATGGGTGTCATGGCATGCATCGGCGGCGAGAAACTGACAAAGGATCTTATCCGTAAAAACGGCGTATTCTCTGCTAATCTTGTTACGGAAGAACTGCTTCCTCTTGCTGACTATTACGGATGTGTGGGCGGCAGAGAGCATGAAGACAAGATGCAATTTAGCCCCACTGTCGAAAAGGGAATCGTCCTCAATGTGCCGACGATTGCGGAGAGTCCGGTAAGCATGGAACTTCAGGTTTTCCAGGAGATCCATCTGGAAAGCGGAAGTGATGTTTTCCTCTGTAAGATCATGGGGGAGACGATGAGAGAAGATCTGACCAATAAGGAAGTTCCTTTTATCGACAGATTCAAGTCCGTCAAGCATGTGATTGCCGGTGGCGAACAGCATTATGTCAGCACGGATGGACGGGATCTGGGTTCCTGGGGTGAACCGATGAAGAACTTGTAATATGAGAAAGGGTAAGAAGATGGAAGAGATTCTTGAATATGTTTTGGAAAAAGCACTGCCTTCAGGTCTTACATATAAGACGGAGCGCCGGGAGAATCAGCTTTATCTTCCGGAAATCGATGTTACAATCACGCCAAGGGTAGCACAGGTTCATGAGAACAATGTCGGTCTGGAATTCTATACGCATATTGGAAAATATGACAGAACGATCTATGAATGGTGCACGGGATGGGGGACGGATGTTTTCATTTCCGCCGGCTCAGCTACGGCTTCCTTCTGCTTCGCGCTTATGTTCGGACTTCGTAAAATGTTAAGCGGGGAAGATCCGGAGAATTTCACAACGGAGTTTGCGGGAAAACGTCACGAATGGAAAGCCTATCGCGGTGACATGGTGACCATGGGTGACCCGGGAGAATGGGCGAAAAAACTGGATGCCGACGGCTACTGGGACGTGCTTAAAGAAGAGATAAAGAAACGTCTTGGCAATCAGAGAATGGTTTATGTGAAGGTATTTGCAGCAAGATATCCGGATGGTATCGTCGGCGAGTGCAGGATCGATGATGTTGCCATTCCGGAACTGGGAAGAAAGGTTGCAGATCTGCTGCAGCAAAGTCCTTCGGATAAGACCTTTACCAACAAACAGTTTTTCTTTATCGTGCAGAATGAGGAGACGGTCATTCCGAGTCCTTTTGACGGTCCTGCCGGAAGAGACCAGCTGGAGAAGATAGTTGTCGATTATCTGAAACTATTCCGGCAGTCCAAAACAGAGGAACTCTACAGCCGGCTTTCCGAGGAGGCGGAGAAAATCACGGGTGATCCTGTCCTGGCGAATGAGTGTGTCTTTTTCCTGCCTGAGATCTGCGCGATTCACGCGCTGATTGATAAGTTTGATGGACAATACGAGGTTTCTGACCGCGTGATCTTCAACATGGAAGATGGTCCGCACGCCGTTTATGTTTCCCAGCTGATGGATTATGATAGACTGGATCAGTGTATCTGCGGCATTCTTCAGAAAGGCCTGTTCGGTGACCAGACAAAGGATCTGTACTATGAACTGCTCGGATGCAGCTCAATCACAAAACTATTGGCTGAAGTGAAGAAAAAAGAGGTGCGTGAGCCCAAACCATTTACGATCTACTACAATATGGGCAAAGGATTTGCATTACGATAACCGAAAGGTAAGACGGTAAAAATGTGTAACGATGATATGATAAACAGCGTCAAAGCATTCTGGAATCAGACATCGGATTCCGAGTGGTATCAATCGCTGAGAACGGATGAGAAGATCAAAACCTTGAAAGAAAAGCCTGAGTCTGCTTTTCATCCTGCAGTATATGAATTGATCCGTAAGTATCTTCCGGATATGGAAGAGAAACGTATTCTCCTTCCTTCCAGCGGGGATAACCATGCGGCGTTTGCGCTTGCCATGATGGGTGCCCGCGTGACCTCGGCGGATATCAGCGAGCGGCAGCTTGAAAATGCATTTGTCATTGCGAAGCAACTGGGTCTGGACATTGAATTCATCTGTGACGACACAATGCAATTATCCCATATCTGCGATCAGACGTACGATATGGTGTTTACGTCAAATGGCACGCTTTCCTGGATCAGTGATATGGAAGGCATGTATCGGAATGTATCCCGTGTATTAAAATCTGGCGGATACTCCGTCATGTATGATATGCATCCTTTTAATCGGCCGTTCTCGGGAGAAGCATGGAAGGAGCCTTGTATCGTAAAGTCTTATCAGGATGTTTTCCCGGATCTGCACTGGCGGATCCAGGATATAATCAATTCGCAGATCCATGCAGGGCTAAGCATCTGTGAATTAGCCGAGCTTCCTGCTGTCGATACTTCTTTCTGGTTTTCTTATGTTGAACTTCAGGAGAAAAACCCGGAAGAACTTGAGGGAATAAACGATTGGAAAAAGAATCCTATGGCAGCACTCCCAGCGTGGGTAGCCATGGTTTCCAGAAAGAGCTGAATTTGTTGTCCTTCTTATTGACAAAAATGTCCTTCTTATCCGTTTTTGATTGAAGTCATGAAAAGAGAACGATAGCATGTGTTTCAGGAGATGAACATGAAACTGTTTGTGAAAGAAAAATGTGACGTTAAGGAAACCGAAGTGGAGATCCGTTGCAGGACCCGTGACAGAGAAGTCGACGATCTGATTGCGGGATTGCGCAGTGCAACGAATACGATCATCGGTGAGAGGGAAAATGGTGATGTATGTCAGGTACCGGTCACCAGGATCCTGTATTTTGAAGCAATCGACGGAAGAGTATTTGCATATCTCGAACGGGATGTCATCAAGATCAAGAGTACGTTATATGAAGTGGAAGAGACATACAGACACAGCTATTTCGTGCGCATCTCCAAGTCAACAGTAGTAAATTTGAGGACGATCACAAACATGAGACCGGAAGAGGGCAGACGAGTGAAACTGGAACTGATGAATAAAGAATATCTCATCGTTTCGAAAAACTATGTCAGCGGCCTGAAGAAGGCTCTTGGAATGAAGGAGGCAAAATAATGGACAGGATCATTAGTTCTTTTCGAAAAGCCTCTTCCAGATTAGTCTGGGCGTTCTTAGGGTGCATTGTTATTTTGGCGTTAGGGTCTTATTTGGTGGGCGGAAGTATTGCACCGAAGAATATCTTTATTCTGACGTGGATGTTTTTGTGCATGGATATCGTATGTACGATCATTCTATCTCTGGATGGATGGAAGAAGTGGGCGCGCTTGCCTTTCTGGATCAAGAAACTGATTGCTTTGCCGGCTCTATTGGCTATTGCGGTAGCCGGAATCATGAACCTGGACGAAGTCAAAGACAACTACAAGACGAATCTGACGATCGTTGTTCTTGGATTTGGAATCGCTTATATTTTCAGCTCAATGATATTGTATTTCATTGAAAAGAAGCAGACGGACAAAATGAACGATGCACTTTCCATGATGCAAAAGGAGATTGCAAAAGAAGATGAATAAGACTACGAAAAGTGTATTGTTTGGTTTGGGTACTGTAGCTGTATTGGCGTTGACAGTACTATTCGGTTACCTGGGATTTAAGGGCGAAAAGCCTCAGGATAAGATGGATCTATTTTATACGGATACCGTTACGATAGTTAACGGAAATCTCGAAGTGGAGCATTCCGGAGTCGAATTCAAAAACGGCGATTCCACAAAGTGCAAGATGAAACTTGCGATGGGAGATTCTTCCGAGAAGTACAGTTTTCTCACAATAGTGAAAATCCTGGCGCCAAGTGGAGATGCGGTGGCCTGGGTTTCCGGAAGCAGCGGGAACTGGGAGATGGAATTTGATCTTCCTGAAAAAGGAACATATAAGATCCAAAGTGATTACTATGCTGACGCGAACGCTTTCAAAGAAGCGTGCCTGGCGCTGAAACCGGATATGGAGATCAACATCGGAGAAGACGGTTCTTTTGACGGATTTGTATTCTCCGGAGAAGACGGGCAGTGGAAGATCGATCACGATATTAAGATCAGTACTTCCAAATAACCATTCCCGAATAGTTCGAGGTGAAAGATGGAACGAAGAATCAAGAAGATCCTCCGTGTGTTTCCCGCTGCCTTTCTTGCCTTGCTGCTCTATGTCATTTTGCATGAAGGCGGACATACTATTGTTGCACTTCTTGCAGGATCCAGGATCACGGAGTTCAATATACTTTTTACCAATGCTCACATTTCTTTTGAAGGCGGTCACTATTCTCCGGTTATGGAGATGTGGCGGGATGCCAACGGTGCACTGCTGCCCCTAATTATATCCTATGTCTGCGCAGTGCTTTTCCGTAAGGATGTGCGGAACAGTTTTTACCGGTTGTTCACGTTTGTTTTCTGCGTGGCAAACACGGCCACGATGGTTGTGTGGATCGTCATTCCATTTCTGTATCTGAATGGCTACCGGGATCCTGGAGAAGATGCATATAAATTCGTAGATGCATTCAGCTGGTATTCCCACCCACTCCTTGTTAGTGCCGTAGCGCTGATCCTTATGGGCATCGGGGTATTCCTGATCATCAGCAAAGGAATGCTAAGCGCATATATCTCGGAAATCAGAGGCATGAAAGAAGTCAGTACTCGATCTTGAATTTGTTTACCATCGCGATCGGGTGATACGATTCTTTCGATTGGCGAAGACCCGGCATACCTAAGTCTTCTTCGCGGTTGATGTATTCTACATCAGCAAAAGCACTTTCAGCGATATACTTGCACTGCGCGACGGGGAGACCGTCGTAGTTGGTATCGGCTTTCTCAAAATGAATGTAGGCGGTGTCGGGAGCGCCGATGCTGCCGATCGAGAACGAGACGATCTTTCCATCGATCCGTATCGCGCCGCCACGCATGTTCAGTTTGTTCCAGTCACGGAAGATGCGTTCAATCATGAGATAATCACTTTCAGAATTATCGTAGAGATCAAGTTCTTTTTTCTCGGCCCAGGAACGGACTACGTCCAAGCACTCAGGGAAAAGAGAAGGTTCCAGAGCGACGTACTCGTGGTTTGGATAGCTTTCCAGAAAATGCTTGAGGTGATTTCTTTTCTTGGCGTATTTCTTGCCCGTGAGATTGCGTAGTGATTCGGCGTCATAGAGATAGTCGGATGAGTCTCTTTCGTATGTGCACTTTCGGAACGGGAAGGGCAGGGAAAGGAACATGTCCTTATAGTTTTCATCGATCGAACAGATACGGAACGGCCAGTTTCTTGCTTCGAAAACGGGACGGACTTTTTCAATGATCCGCGTCAGTTTTTCTGGCGTCAGAATACCGAGTGGCATCAGCATAAAAGGAGAGGTGTAACCGCCTCCGCCGGAGATCTGGACCAGGCAGTCTTCCAGGATCGTATACTCGATGGCAAAGACTGCATCCCATGCATATCGGCAGTGAAAGGTGAGGTCGGTGATCCTGGTATCCGTCTGGTTATAGTAATGCAGATATTCTTCGCGGGAATCCGCTGTGAGACGCTTCCAGGAGAGAGCCGGATCTGGTTCTTCCTGCGTGGATGTATCCGGCATTTTTACGACGTCGAAAAAGAGGGAGACGACTTTGCCTTCTGGGGTAATTTCCGGTGCCCCGATGAACGTATCCGGGTTTTCAAGGTGCCTGAAAAAGGCGGACATAAGACTGTTCCCGGCGAGGGTCGAGACATAGATACTGCCCATGGCGCGCGGGTTGATCTCGAGAAGCTGCGGCTGACCATTGGCATCCTCTTTGAAACTCATGCAGAAGATATCCGACAACGGTAGTGCACGAAGGATCTTCTCACAAATATCGAAGATCACATGGTTGTCCGAGGTTTCCGTGCAGGCGGAAAGACCGCCGATCATGCCGAGATTTTTACGGATCGTACAGGAGAGGATCCGGCCCTTTTCGGCAAGAATATCCACGTCCCATTCCTGTCCGGGAAGATACGGCATCACAAGCATAGGAACAGTAAAATCGAGTGTTTCGCCCAACGCTTCCAGGATCGTTTTCGTCGTGAGCAGAGACGTGTCTCCTTCAGCGAATGCGCGGCGGTATTCTTCTTCAGAAACGATCTTCAGGAAGCCGTCACGGTTTTCGCCGCAGACCGGCTTCATGATGCAAGCGATTTCCTGTTGCTCGAAATCGTGCACCAAAGAAAGGAGTTCTCCAACATTACGCGCAACGCGATGGGACGGGATCACATTGGCAAGCCCGTCGACGGAAGCAAGGTGATCCAGAAGCAGATCTTTGTTATTGGCGATATGGATCAGATCTTCAGAAGAAGTGACGATCCTGGCTCCGGTATGTGCTTGGATCTCTTGCGCTTTTGAAGCCATGAATTCCAGACTTTTTGTCACGATGGGGAAAACAAGATCCACTTTTTCTTTTCGGATGACGTCTTCTAAAAACGCAATATATCCGGGATCATCCCATTCCGGAGCGATATACGAAGCATCGAGAAAGACGCGGTGCGCGGCCTGCTCCGAGAAGACGAAGCCGACGATCCGAACGTCCCCGTGTTCACGCAAAGCACGGATCATGCCGGTAAATTCACCATCGGTTAATAAGACTGTATACATAGTTTTTTCCTCTTTTCCAACGACTATTGTAGCATGATAAGACGGAAGTAAGTAATAGGGTAAATCCGGCTTGCCTGAAGGGCCTCTGTGTTATAATCGCTTTATAGTACCTTATGGTTAGGAGGGAAGATATGTTGTTTACTAACAAAGTAGCGGTAGTCACCGGAGGCGCACAGGGAATCGGGAAAGCGATTGCAAGTGCTTTTGAAAAGGAAGGCGCGACCGTGCACATTATCGACATCAAGCCGGGCGAATGGTTCGTGGGCGATGTCAGCGACAAGGAGACCCTCGAGTGTTTCGCAAAATCTGTGGTGAATGATTCCGGGCATGTGGACTTTCTGATCAACAACGCCCTTCCCATGATGAAAGGTATCGATGAATGTTCATTCGAAGAATTCCAGTATGCCCTTTCTGTAGGCGTGACAGCACCTTTTTATCTGACGAAGCTTCTGACACCGTATCTCGCAGACGGCGCGTCGATCGTCAATATCGCGTCTTCCCGTGACCGGATGAGTCAGCCGCAGACGGAGAGTTACACGGCAGCAAAAGGAGGCATCTCCGCGCTGACCCATGCTTTGGCTGTAAGTCTCGCCGGCAAGGCACGGGTGAACAGTATTTCGCCCGGATGGATCGATACGACCGGATCTGTTATTGAGGGCGCGGATGCGAAACAGCAACTCGTCGGACGCGTCGGAAGACCGGAGGATATCGCGGAGATGGTGCTCTATCTCTGTTCAGAAAAAGCAGGATTTATTACCGGTGAGAATATCTGCATCGATGGTGGCATGACAAGACAGATGATCTACCATGGCGAGCATGGATGGACATTATCGTAAGAAACGGAGGATGCGTATGGATAAGTGGATGGATACGAGCTTGTCTCCAAAAGAACGGGCAGAGTTGCTTCTGAAAGAAATGTCTCTGGACGAAAAAATGAAACAGGTCGTCGGCATGTGGTCTTTCCCGCAGGTTTTCGAGATCGATCAGGTATTTGAAAACGGTGTGGGTTCCTTTAGTACTCTCGGATATCGGAATATGAGGGACAAACAGGAATGTGCGGCTTCCCAGCGGCAGTTCCAGGAGAAGGCCATGGCTTTCAGTCCGCATCATATACCGGCGGCTTTCCATATGGAAGGTCTATGCGGCGCGTATATTCATGGAAGCACAAGTTTCCCGGCCGGTGTAAACCGGGGCGCAACCTTTGATGTTGAACTTGAGGAAAAGATTGCCGGTGTCGTGGCCAGACATGAACTGGCCTGTGGTATTACCCATATCCTGGCACCGGTGCTGGATGTGGCGCGGGATCCGCGTATGGGACGGGTAGGTGAACCCTATGGTGAGGATCCGACTCTGAATGGTGCGATGGGCACTGCCTATTGCCGCGGTATTCAGGCTCAGGAAATTGAAGGAAGACATGCGGATGCAGTAGCGAAACATTTCCTTGGTTTCCACTTAGGTCAGGGAGGGATCCATGGCACGCATGCAGAAGTCTCGATGCAGACCTTGCGCGAAGTGTACGCCAAACCTTTCCAGGCGGCGATCACAGAGGGCGGACTGAAGGGGATCATGCCTTGTTATTGTGATGCTCAGGGAACGCCTGTACACGTGTCCGAAAAGATCCTGAAAAAACTTCTTCGTGAAGAGATGGAATTCGATGGTACGGTGGTCAGTGATTACGGCGGAGTGGAAAACAGCCATAAGGTACAGAAAACATACGAGACCCTCGGCAAGGCCGGTGCGGCTGCGATGAAGGCCGGAGTCGATATGGAATGGCCTTCTCCATCCGGATACAGTGAAGAATTGAAGAAACTGTATGAAAGCGGCGAAGCGGATATCGCGGATCTGGATCAGGCTGTGCTTCACGTTCTTACTGCCAAATTCCGTATGGGGCTTTTCGAGAATCCTTTTGCCCTAGAGGGGGAAGCACTGGAGAAGATGTATTCGGATGACGATGAGGGTGCAGAGTATTCAAGACGCAGCGCGCAGGAATCGATCATTCTTTTAAAGAATGACGGGATCCTGCCGTTGAAAGATAAGAAACTGCGGATTGCCGTGATCGGCTGTCATGCGAATAATGCCAGATTCTTCTTTGGCGGCTATACACATATTTCCATGGCAGAAGGCGATCTGGCTATGCGCCACTCCATGGCCGGTATCCTTGGAAATGAATCGGAGAGCGATGACTACCCGAGAATTCCCGGAACGCAGGTGCAAAGTGATGAGACGGAAGAGTTCCATGATGTACTTCGCTGGCAGAAACCGGAATGCAGAAATCTTCTTGAAGAATTGAAAGCAGATTTTCCGGAGGCGGAGATCGCATATGCGTACGGATATCCCGTGTATGGTGAGGATGTAAGCCACTATGCTGAAGCAATGGAAATCGCAGGAAATGCAGACCTCATTATCATGACGCTTGGCGGAAAACATGGAACCTCTTCCATTGCTACTATGGGCGAAGGCGTGGATACAACAGATATCGGACTTCCTTCCTGCCAGGAAAAACTGATTAAACAGTTGGCCGAACTGGGAAAACCGATGATCGGCGTGCACCTGGATGGCCGTCCGATTTCTTCTGATATTGCTGATGAGAAATTGAATGCAATCGTGGAAGCCTTCAGTCCTTCCGAGTTTGCCGCAGAAGCAATTGTGAATGTCCTTACCGGAAAATACAACCCATCCGGACATTTGCCGGTAAGTGTTGCCCGAAATGCCGGCCAGATCCCTGTTTTCTACGGACATGTGAATGGTTCCTGCTGGCATCAGGGAATGAGTATCGGATTCCCGGAATATGTGGATCAGCCCCATACTCCGAGATACCCCTTCGGATATGGTCTGAGTTACACGGATTTTGAATACACAGATCTGCAGATTTCTTCTGAAACAGTTTCCCCGGAAGAGGAGATACGGATATCCTTTGAAGTGAAGAATACCGGTAATGTTTCAGGAACAGCGGTACCACAGCTGTATCTTCGCGACCGCTATGCTTCCCGCATCCGTCCGGAACGTGAACTGGTCGGATTTACACGAGTGGAACTTGCACCGGGCGAGAAGAAAAGGATCGAATTTGTCGTTCAGCCTTCGCAGATGGCCTTCCCGGATGAGGACGGGATCTGGCACATTGAAGAAGGTGACTTCGATATATTGATCGGTTCTTCCAGCGCGGAGATCGCACTGGAAGGCAGTTTCCGGGTAACGGAAACGGTGGAAATCAAGGGAAGCCGCCGGGCATTCCGGGCTGCGTGCAGCATAATGTAAGGGATATGCGCAGGAGATATTGGAGATGATAGAAAGCGAGATAAGATGCCTGATGTCGGAGTACCCCCAGGTGTTATATGGATTTGCTGATATATCCTATTGCGAATACGGTGAGGAATACAGGTCCGCCATGATCGTGGGGATTCCTTATGGCGGACAGCTCACGATGGAGGAATACACAGAAGAGCTTTTCGACAATGGAATCATTGATGCGAGAAATGTCGAAGAAGAACTGCTTCCTAAAATCGAGAGCATACTTAAGGATCAAGGCATAAAGTATTGGATCCCGCCCATGGCTCAGGAGAATGAAACGGAACTTCGGGCACTGTTTTCTTTTAAACGTTGTGCGGTGCATGCCGGCCTTGGCTGGTTTGGGAAGAACGATGTTATTATCACAGAGCAGTATGGTCCGAGGATAAGACTTGCCGCAATACTTATTGATGACATTTCCGAGTATGGAGAAGAGATAAAAGAGAGCCGTTGTCCCGATGACTGTACGAAGTGTATTGATGCTTGCCCCTGTAAAGCCCTCAAGAATCGTAAGTGGTCCAAGGGTATCTCCCGTGACGAATTGATCGACTATCACAAGTGTAATAAGATGAGAAGTGCTTTTATCAGTAAGCTCGGCCGGAAAAGCGCTTGCGGATTATGTCTGACCGCCTGTCCGTTCGGAAGGTGATTGTGAATAGGGATGAAGAGTATATAATGGTATGTGAGCTATAGCTGGCTGTGTTACGGTTCTTCCAAAATGAATTCCATAATAACCGGGTCGTGGTCGGAGTAGGCGTACTGAAGGTCGACCGCTTCGTACCGGACGACAGTGATGTTATTTGAGACGATGAAGCCGTCCGCAAGCACGGTGAACGTCGTTTCCGGGTTATAAGCTTCGTCTGCGTTACGGCATGAGTCGTGCGCGATATTGGCATCTGTAATGGTATCGAATCCGAAGGTGAATCCGGAGGGGAGTGCTTCCTTCGGGAAAGACTGGGCCCAGCCCGGAACGCTGCCGCTCTCATTATTCGATCTTAGGTCGTGGTTAAAATCTCCGCCACAGATGATGTAATTGCCTTCTTGGTACTCATTATTCATGTCCTCGAAAAGCATGCTGAGCTGGGCTTCGCGGACTTCATCGGTAGAATACGCGGAGAGATGAACGTTATAGATAACCAGTTCTTTTGAAGAAGAAGGGGTAAAGCCGCCAAACGCAAAAGCGCCGGAGAGCTCGCCGACCGGGAGACGGCTGATGGAATAGCAGCGGTCATAATCGACGATCTTTGTAAGCGAATCGGCGACCGGAAGGCTTCTTCGGAGGGCGCTGCTGATGTAGGCGGACGAAAGCGTCAGAATACCGGATCTGTTCGCGCCGTGGGGCTCGAGGAGCGGCCAGAAAAGAAACGGCGAGTCGAAGTTCTGGGCGTAAACGTGCTGGTAATAGTCGGTGGCGCACATATAGGCGACCTCGTTGACGTGGTATGTTCTTGTACCGTCTTCGTCGACTTCCTGAAGGAGGACGAAGTCCGGATCGTAGGTTTCGATCGTGTTCCCGATGTTGATGAGATTCTCTTTAAGTGCTGTCTCACTCTTGGCCCAGGAGGATTTTCCGCCATCCATGAAGAAACTGTAGTCGGGGGTGTACGCGCCAAAACCGATGTTGTATGTCATAATGGTGTAGGTCTGTTCGCCGGGAAGAAGGTCGATGCGTTCCGGAGGGACGCGATCCATGGTTGCGTAGCGGCTCGGATCCGGTTGAGGTGTGAGGACCTGATTGTCCGGGACGCGGTGGTAGCTCGAAAAGACGTAGATGATATAGCCGCCCACGATCAGAAGGATGGCCCCGAGGGTACAAAGTGCGATCCGGAGGACGAGACGTTTCTTGCTTAATTTTTTCTTTCCGTTCGTTTTCTTCCCGCTCATTTTCTGTCTCCAAGGAATAGGTTACTGTCATCATTATAGCAGATCGGAGAATCAGCATTGGCAGTGTTTTTCGTAGGATAACCTTGTCTCTCAATGAAAGAGGACATATGTCAATTGTCCGTTCTCATCAAAAGTGAAGTCCCAATAATTAAATTCAGACATATATGTGTATCTGTTTTCTTCAGCCCCATCGGGATCTCCCAAATTCTCCTTTAACAGGTCAATTGTCGTTGGCAGAGGAAAGTCAAAACTTAGTTTATCTCCCCAAACGGCAGCGGATTCAGCATTGCAACGGAATCCGGTTACTATACAATCTTTAATGAGATTCGTCTTAGTCGGATCGATACCATTGCCGTTGGCATAAGCAATGTCTATCTTACCGATGTTTGATGCTGCCGAAGCCTCGTCCGGGTATATCGAAATGGACACTACATTTTCATACCCATCATCCAATGTATAGTACTTGTTTTCAGTGTTCACCACATCGAATCCCTCAAAAACGCAATAACAGCCGGCATCTGCTAAATCCTGCATGGTGCTTCCATAGACACCAAGTTTGATCTCCTTCCCGTAAAGGTAAATGTGAGCTTTGTCGGTCAGTCTTGTATTGTTCGTGGCTTCTGTGGCTGTTTTATCTGTGCTCTCTGTTTCCTTTGGTGCAGTTGTCGTGGACTCTTCGTCCGGAGCGATCGCGGAGATCTCGTTTTCCGTGATCTTGGTGGTTGGATCTTTTGATCCGGTATCCTCGTTCTTGCGGGTGGCGAAATAAACGATCCCGGCGGTGGTCGCGCCGACTAATACGATAGCTACACTTGAAATAATAATCTTCTTCAACATAATCTCTGTCCCTTTCTTTACTGCCTCTTTGGCAAGTTTAGATCCGGCTGTTTCGGCAGCCTTAGTAGATGCGGACAGATTCAGTAGTGCTTCGGGCATTGGCCTAAACGGCACCTGCTCGGCTTCTTTGGTAAATAGCTGAGTTAAGAATGGTACGACCATAAACAGCTTCGTGTCGTTTTCTTCTTCATATTTCTCGACCTCCTTCTTGATTTTCTTCTTCGCAGAATGAATGCGCCACGATACTGTTCCTTCCGGGATCCCGAGCGCTTCGGAGATCTCTTTGATGCTCATCTCATCAAAGTAGAAGAGGATGAGCGTCCTTCTGATATCTTCAGACAGAGAATTGCTGATGATATCCATGATGATCTTCCTTGTCTCAGCTGACTCGACAAGCGAATCGGGAAGAAAATCCTCGGGAACCGTTTCGACCGTGTCGAAGAATTCGTCTTCCACTGTATCCGTCTTCGTCCTGGTCAGACGATTCAGGGATTTGTTGGCGGCGACTTTCTTCAGCCATGGAAGGATCTTGTCTTTATCCTTGATGCTGTCATACGAGTTGATCAGGGAAACAAACGTATCCTGGACGATATCCTGGGCATCCTCTTCGTTCTTCAAAAGGGAAAACGCAGTCCAGTACACCGCGCGATAGGCTTCGCTGTAGATCTTTTCGAGTTCCTGATTGGTCATTCTTTCTGCCTCCTTTTGTCCGCATCTATCCTATAGACACATAACAAAAGAGTTTTCTTGGGTGGTTCGAGAAAAATTTTTCATCTTTTATTTTACCATTAGTTTGAGAGATCCTCACGGGCTTGGAGCCTAACCGGGCTGTTTGGTTATGATATAATCGGATTTGTGTGGGGAAACTCTTTATTATTCAAGGTTAATTAGCAGAAACAGAGGTGGATAGAGTGGAACTTTTGATTGAAAAAATAAACGGAATATTCTGTCGGTGCTATCCGCAGTTTGAAATGAGAAGAGAAAGCTTCGAAAGCTTAATGATCCATCCCGATACCCATATTATCACCTATCCGGATGAGCAGGATCCGAAAGGTTTTGCCTTAACTGAAGAGGCTGCCTTAAGAGTGATATGTATTGATCCCGAGTTTCAGCGCCAAGGTATAGGATCGCGTCTGCTGGCAGAGGCGGAAAAGTATCTGTGTAATCAGGGCTTTGACAAGATCTACACTGGTGGTGTATCTTCGAAATCTCTTATCGGTGCAGATAAGGCTGCTGCAGGTTTTTTCGAGAAGAAGGGCTTTTCTATTGTTGGCGGATGCGACGAGATGCTCATGAAGCTTGATACATATCGCTTTGATGAAAGCATGTTTCATGGTCATCATAGCGCGGAATATGGCTGGTACAACAGCGATATCGATACTATTACAAAGGCGGTTGCAGAGGTAAATGAGAACTGGGTCCAGTTTTTTACCGCCGGGAGCCAGATCTATGTTGCAACTGTTGACGGTGAGATAGCAAGCTTCTGCATAGTGGATACAGATGTTTCCAACTATTTGACAGACGCTTACGGACGAGTGGGAATGCCCGGATGTGTCGGGACTGTTCCGAAATTCCGAAACCGCGGAATTGCGCTGGAGATGATCGCAAGAGTGACGCAGTATCTCAAAGATAGTGGTATGGATATTTCGTTTATTTATTTCACAGGCGTCGCGGACTGGTATAAAAAACTCGGTTATGAAATCTTCATGACGGAACTGTTTATGGAAAAGCAGCTGAAGTGAAGCATTGGATGAGATAGAGTGTTGATAGACAGTCCCGGGAGAAACTCAGGACTGTTTTTCTATGCTATAATCGATTCTGAGGGGAACACGTGGAACGATAAACAGTGATTTCATTGCTAAGTAAGGTGGTAGTTATGTACGTAGGTGTGATCTTTGATGAGAAGACAAAAATGGTTGCAGATTATGCGCCGGAAGCAACTCTGATGGAATATACGATCTGCGATGACGGTTATATGCCGAATGGTACTCAATGGCTTCCCAAAGCTTATATGAATATGTTTTTTGCTGAAGAGAGTGGGGAGAATAAGTATCATCAGCGCATTGCCGCTTTGATCTGCGGAGCCATCGGAGATGGTGCAGCGAGAGCCCTGGAGGATTATGGCGTAAAGATCTTTCGTAACGTGACGGGAGACGTGGATTCGGTTTTCGAAGATTATAAGAATAATAAACTGGAAGAAGGCGAAAATACAAAGCTTCCGGCCCGTCAAAATCTTTTCGAATATTGGCGTGCACAGCGAAGATTCGAGAAACTCAATCCTGTGTATTATGCGAAGGGAATGGAGATGTTCGGATCTTCTCTGTCCGAGAAGGATAAGACTTGGTTGTATGACCAATGCTTCGCAGAGAAATCAAGGTGGGAGATGCTCCCTTATATAGCTGGAGCAATGGATCACAAACTTGATCTGAAACGTGTGGAAAAGTATATGAATACGTTCCTCAAAGTTTGGAATACTCTCTTTGGAAGAAATTCAGACAATTACAGAGATCAGAATGAAATGCTTACCCGAATGAAGATCCTCGTTGGAATCGTAAAGGACGATTGCAAACAGGAGTTTTTGGGTGAAGCACTTATCCTTTCTGCCAAAAATCGACTGATCCTTGTTGCCGAGTATCTAATGGACCAGAAAGCCGATATAAACTACGTGAATAAAAAAGGTGTATCAGTAGAGCAATATGAGAACGCAATGCAGGATCTGACGATGAAGGGTTATCTTTCCTATTATCGTCAGCATGGTGTGAAAAATGGTTCATCACTTATCTATTTCATAAACAAAGAAAAGAAAACGATACAGGAATTATTCGATGAAGATGAAGATAACAAAAGACGTGTTGATGGAGTAAGTTACTTGTATATTCCCAAGTTTGCAGACGAGGACGGACAGGTATTCGGGAAACGCGCCTTGAAGGTCTGCAAGGATATCCTCAAGGACTACGGCAAGTCCGGTCTTCTGAAGAATTCCACTAAGGCACAAGATCTCGATGAATTCATCGAAGAATATAACTGGGACGATGGTTTTGAGGTTCCGCACTTCATAGCGGTCCATCCGAACTGCAGCAGAGAAACAAAAGAGAAGATGTACGAACTTGTCGAAGGCAGCAGCTATTACGGAACCAAAGATTTCGAGGATTCCGATGATGAACAGTGGAAAGCTTTTATCTCGGAACTGCATGACATGCTGAATGGGAAATAAAACAGGGTATAAGTGACCGACAGTTTTTTTGATGAATTACGAGGAAAAGAAAGAGTTTAATAAGCAGCTTATGAGCCTGGCCGTGCCTTTGGCACTGCAGAATCTTCTTACGGCGCTCGTCGGGGCATCGGATGCACTTATGCTTGGACGTCTGACGCAAGATGCCATCGCCGCTGTATCGCTTGCTAATCAGATCGCTTTTGTCATGTCTCTGTTTTACGCAATAGCGATCGTATCAGCAAGTGTTCTTGTTTCTCAATACTGGGGTAAGAAGGATTATCTGAATGCTAGAAGATTTCTGGGAATTGCCATCCGATATGCCTTTGCCATAGGTGTCATCTTCACGGTTGGGGCTTATTTTTTCGCAGAACAGCTTCTAGGGATATTGACGAATGAACCGGAACTGATACGGATCGGCGCAGGTTATCTGAGGATAGTGTGCTTTTCTTATATTTTTACTGCTGTATTGCGGTGCTTCCTGATGATCATGAAGATTTCCGGGCATGCGAAGCTGAGTGTATGGATCTCTGTTCTTACCGTAACAGTCGACATGGGGGCAGATTTCTTCCTGATCTATGGTTTTGGAAAAATTCCGGCTCTCGGTGCAAACGGTTCCGCGTATTCGACGATTGCTGTGGAATTTATCGCCCTGACCTGGTGTGTTATATGGGCGCAGAGAAATAAGGAAATACGGCTTGGAAAAGATACACTGTTTTATTTCTCCAAGGCATATGAGAAAAAACTCTGGAGGATCATTCCCGGAATGATGCTCTCTTCACTGGCATGGGGTTTCAGCATACCGATGCACTCGTTTTTCCTGGGGCATCTCGGTACTGATGCCACGGCCGCCGCTGCCGTGGCCACGGTCGCTCAGCAGCTGATACAGGGACTTACGCATGGCCTCTCTACCGGTATCGGTATCATGATCGGAAAGCTCCTTGGACAGAACAAACTGGATCAGGCAAAAAAATATGGTGCAAGAAGCTGGAATGTGGCACTGTTTTCCGGATTGGTAAACGTACTGCTCCTTGGTATTGCAGGTCCGCTTGTTTATATATTCTATGTGCTCGAGCCTTTGGCAAAGACATACCTTATCCAGATGCTTATTTTCCTTGCATTTTATATGGTGGCCTTCGCATACAATACCATCATTACCTGCGGAGTCTTTCCGGCAGGAGGAGATTCCATTTACGATGGGGTAAGTGTATTGGTGGCCACCTGGTGCTTCGCGATTCCGCTTGCTCTCATCGCCTGTTTTGTATTGCATCTTCCGGTCATAGTCGTCTATGTGGTGATGTGCCTGGATGAAATCGTGAAGGTGCCTTTCATCAAATGGAGATACAACAAATACATATGGCTGAAAAATCTCACGGAAGATACAGTCAAGTGAGTTTTGTTCCTGTGCTATAATCGGTGTTGGGAAGATTCTGATGTGGGAGAAGAGGAGAACGGTATATGGCTGATGAAAATGTAAACAAGACTCCGGAAGAAATCCTGAAAGATGCGCCGAAGTATCCCGAACGCGCGGCGGAAGACAACGAAAAAATTGTTCCGATGAACGGCGTGTATAGAGGCCCGGACATTCCGGAGATGGGCGCCGTCTACATGGGTCCGCCGGATGCGAATAGCCCAATGGCCCAAATGGCATATATGGGACCGGGTGGGGTACAGATGCCTTCTGGTTTTATGGCGTTTCCTGGTTTTGAACATATAAAGATGGGAACCGATCAAGCAGCTGCTGCCCAGAAAGGAAATACTCCCGATCCCCAGAGTAAATACTGTGAGAACTGTGGAGCAAAGAACCCGAGAAACGGGAAATTCTGCACGGATTGCGGAGCGCAATTCAGAAAATGAAGTATTCACTGAGAAGATGTGTGTGGGAGATCACGCTTGCGTGCTGTTTTAAGTGCAAATACTGTGGTTCACGCGCAGGGCATGCCAGAGAGAATGAACTGACCACGAAGGAGTGCCTGAACGTGGCAGACGAGCTGATTGCGCTCGGATGTCGGAGGGTTTCCCTGATCGGCGGTGAGGTCTTTATGCGCCGCGACTGGAAAGAAATCACCAAGCGTCTCACGGATGGTGGCGTCGCTGTAAACATTATCACAAACGGATTCCTTTTCAGTGAATCAATACTGGAAGAGCTTCGGACGGCAAATATCGAATCGGTGTCTGTATCGCTCGATGGTCCGCGTGAGATCCACGATAAATATAGGCAGACAGGGAGCTTCGACCGTGCGCTTTCGGCGCTAAAAGCACTTCTCAATGCGGGAATTCCGGCAAGCATCATCACGACTCTTCATAGTGAAAACGCACCGCACCTTCCGGAGATGCTGAAAACTTTGAAGAAGTATCCGATTTATGCATGGCAGTTACAGGCCTGTTCGCCGATGGGTTACGCGTCTGAAAGTGAGCTGGATCACCGTTTCGACTTCCGAAAGGTCATGGATTTCATAGACGAAAACGCGGATATTGTGCCTTTCTCAATCGGCATGGCGGATAATATCGGGTACTTCACGGATAACGACGGAAGGCTTCGCGGCAACCGGAGCGGAGTCGCATTCTTTCGTGGCTGCCTTGCGGGAATCTCGGCTATCGGCATTGACAGCGTAGGGAATATCCGTGGCTGCGAATCGATGTATGACGAGAGATTTATCGAGGGAAACATCCGACAGCAGTCTCTCCGAAGCATCTGGGAGGATCCCGGAAAGTTTACTTATAACAGAGCTTTTGGAAAAGAACTACTTACAGGAAAATGCGCCGAATGCAGGTTTGGGGAATACTGCGCGGGCGGCTGCCGCTCGTATAATTATTTCGTGCATGGTAAGCTCTATGAGTCGCCGTACTGTGTGAGCGCAAACATGAAACGTGTATAAGGGTTAGACCAAATGAAGGGAAACTGGCAAACTGCGCTAATCTGGGCTGAGAATCGGTTAGCTCATTTTAGGAAATTCTGCAATTTGAGCTAATCCGAGTGAAAATGACGCGTAGCAAAAGGCGCGATCTCAGTTTTATTTTGAGATCGCGCCGATTGAACAGATGAGTTTCTAATCTTATCTCTTCTTATGTATTTACGCCGTCCCAGTATTCTACCTTCGGATAATTGGTATATACACCATCTACAGTAGAACTGGATTCATCGATATACAGTTCCTTAAAGTGGATATCCATCCAGGAGCCCTTAACAAGATAGACGGTGCACTTGCTTCCGAATGGCATATTCGTGAACAGTGTTCCCAAGGTCTCGCTGTTATATGTTTCCAGTTCTACTTCTGCAGGGAAGTAGATATCGATATCCATGTCATAGCTGATCGTTCCGCCCTCTACAATATGCTTCAGAGATTTTGGCATTACAACTTTATGCAGGTTATAGCATTGCCAGAAGGAGTATCCCTTCAACGTATCGATCGAGTCTGGAAGTACAACTTCTTCAATCGATTCACAATCCGAGAAACAATTTCTTGGAAGGAAAGTCATACCATCCGGGAATACTACCTTCGTTACTTTATCAAAACTGGTGAAGGTAAAGCTTAATTTGGTTACGCCGTCCGGAATAATGATTTCGCCTTCTACATTTTCAGCAGCTTCCTTGAGCGAATACAGACTGGTATCTACAGTGAATTCTACAAATTCCTCGTTTGTAAAATAGTCCTTGGCGTTCTCAACGATAAAGTACTTGTAGTAATGTCCGTCATCGCTTGCGGCAGAAGACGCATCCTCTGTGTTTCCCTTGCCGGCAGGATCGATGCCGTTGTTCAGATCATCCGGATCGATCCCGGTGATCTCGTTTTCCGCATTTTGGGCGGAACTCTTTTTTGCTCCGGATTTTTCATCTTTTCTTGTCGCTAAAAAGACGATCCCGGCGGTGGTGGCACCGACTAATACAACTGCAACACTTGAAATAATAATCTTCTTCATCATAATCTCTGTCCCTTTCTTTGCTGCCTCTTGGGCAAGTTTAGATCCGGCTGTTTCGGCAGCCTTTGTAGATGCGGACAGATTCAGTAGTGAAGCAGGCATTGGCCTAAACGGCACCTGCTCGGCTTCTTTGGTAAACAACTGGGTTAAGAATGGTACGACCATAAACAGCTTCGTGTCGTTTTCTTCTTCATATTTCTCGACCTCCTTCTTGATTTTCTTCTTCGCAGAATGAATGCGTCGTGATACCGTTCCTTCTGGAATTCCAAGAGCTTCCGCGACCTCTTTGGTGCTCATCTCGTCAAAGTAGAAGAGGATCAGCGTCCTTCTGATATCTTCAGACAACGAATTGCTGATGATATCCATGATGATCTTCCGCGTCTCTTCTGACTCAACAAGCGAATCGGGAAGGAAATCTTCGGGAACCGTTTCGACCGTGTCGAAGAACTCGTCTTCCACCGTATCTGTCTTCGTCCTGGTCAGACGATTCAGGGATTTGTTGGCGGCGACCTTCTTCAGCCATGGCAGGATCTTGCTTTTGTCGTTGATGCTGTCATACGAGTTGATCAGGGCAACAAACGTATCCTGCACGATATCCTGGGCATCCTCTTCGTTCTTCAAAAGGGAAAACGCAGTCCAGTACACCGCACGATAGGCTTCGCTGTAGATCTTTTCGAGTTCCTGATTGGTCATTCTTTCTGCCTCCTTTTGTCCGCATCTACTCTATAGACACATGACAACTGAGATTTCTTCGCGGGTTCGAGAATAATTTTTCATCTTTTATTTTACCATCAGTTTATGAGATCCTCACAGTTTGGAATCTAACCGTGTTGTTCTGACTTACATTATCTTTATACTGCTGGGGTATTGTTGTGTGTACGAAAAACAGGCATTATAGAGATAGTATTCGTAGACAACTTCATTAAAAGAACCGGATTAGTGTGGAGAATAGGATATGGCGATAACAACGAAACAATTTCAGTTATTGACGGATATAAACCTTGTGTGGGATTTCCTTGTCGATATATATGACAGAGAGAACGGCAGCGGTATGCCGGCTCCGTTTTTCGAACATGCGATCCGCGCTTCCTGGATGGATTCCTCTTATTCATACTTGGACAGACTGTGGTTTGATGGTGAGAAGGTAGTTGCTTTTGTTTATTATGAAGCACCGGTAACAGATATATATATTGCAGTCCGGAAAGGATACGAGTATCTTGCTGACGAATTAATCGATTATGCGGTCTCGACTATGCCGGGTTTTGACGGCAATCAGCAATTTGTGCTTTTCGACGGGCAGGAATTCTTAAAGGAATCTGCCCAAAAGCGCGGATACAGCATGGTATATGAATACGAGAGCCTCGTGTTTGATTTTGAGAACGAATTGAATTTCGAACTGCCGGACGGCTATCATTTTGTTGAACCTGAGGATATTGATATTCTTAAGTTGTCCAGGCTCTGCTGGTACGGATTCGGTCATGGCGAGAGACAGGAATTTTCAGATTGGGATAAGTATGATGACAGTAATGACTGGACTCCTGCAAAATCACACAAAGACTGCGTAGCGGAATGGATGGCACCGTCGCCACATTCCACACATGAATACGACGTTGTTATTGCAGATGCGAAGGGCGAGTATGTGTGCTTCGCGGGAATGTGGTGGGTTCCGCAAAACAAACTTGCCTATATGGAACCGCTTTGCACTTCTCCTGATCACCGCCGAAAAGGACTTGCTGCAGCTGCACTTACCAGGCATTACCGCAGGATGAAAGCCCTCGGAGCCACGCACATGTCCGGTGGAGAAGATTCGTTCTATGAGAAACTCGGATACGGCAAAGGGTTCCATTTTACGATGTGGAAGAAATGAGGTTATGGGTAGAATAAACACCGAATATGAAAGACGAATTGTTTACAAATTATAGCGAACTCCAATCTGAAAGGCTCCTGCTCCGGGAAATCAAGGAACAGGATGTGGAAGATGTGTTCGAAATCTACTCAAATAAGGAAGTTATGCTTTATTTTGCTGACCGGTTTCCTTTCGAAAAGATAAGTGAAGCAGAAACCATGATCCGCGAATACAAGGAAGCACTCTCCAAGAAATGGGGCATGCGCTGGGGCATCGTTTTGAAAGAAAGCGGAAAACTCATCGGAACATGTGGTTTTCACGCCATATCCGAGTATGACAAGCGCATCGAGATCGGCTACGATCTGAATCGCAATTACTGGCAGAAAGGGATCATGACGGAAGCTCTTTCTCTGATTATCGATTATGCATTCCGCAATACTGATTTGAACCGGATCGAGGCCATGGTTGAACCGCCGAATACCGGTTCCCGCGCTTTGCTTGAAAAACTCGGTTTTCAATATGAAGGAACTCTCCGGAAGCATGAAATGTGCCGGGGTGATTTTGTAGATATACAGATGTTCAGCTTATTGCGGGAAGATGGAGTGATCCATATCCATAAGTAATCACTCGTTGCCGGTATACAAATATCAACTGTGAAGTTGAAAATTGCCATGGTATAATGAAAGACAGGGATAAAGGAAGGCGTGATATATATGTTTCTAAGGGCGCCGGGGGGATTTCATGAGTGGCAAGGGAAGAAGATTTCACATAGATGAGCGCTATGTCACGGTCAATCTGACGCTGACGATCATCTTGTATTCGATGGTCGTTCCGTTCTGTATTTATCTTTGTGTGGATAATCTCATCCGCGGCGATCTTCTTGTTGCCAGATACGCGTTCTTCTGCGCATTCATGACAGCCATTGCCACAGTGCTTTTCGCAATTTGTAAATTCGGAAAGAAACGCCGAAGATGGCTGATGCATCTGGCAATCAATATCCAATGCTTTGTCTACTGGATCACATTCTTTTTCTTCCTCTATACCGGCGGTACGAGCGGAACGAGTATCTTCCTGTTCTTCCTTGCGGTGCCGGTCGTATTCTTTTTCTTTAACCTGTCTTACGGACTTTACTTCAATATGGTCTTCTTCATCATCATGGTCGTGTACATGAACACGCCCCTTCGGGACATGGGATATCAGTTTCCGGAATCCTATTATTCGCGTCTGCCGATGATGTACTTTGTCAATGTTGTGATGTGCGGATTGGCGCAGTACGAGACGGTCAAGGCGAAAATCAAGCAGGAAAAAGCACTGGAAGAGGCCAGACGTGCGAGTGAAGCGAAGACGGATTTTCTCGCCAATACCAGCCATGAGATCAGAACGCCGATCAATGCGGTCCTTGGCATGAATGAGATGATCCTGAGAGAATCCGCGAAAGCGGAGAAACTTAGCGATGCCACGCCGGAAGTGTACCGTGAATCCTTTAATAAGATCAGGCATTATTCCGGTAACGTCGGAAGTGCCGGAAATAACCTTCTTTCCATCATTAACGACATCCTTGACTTTACGAAGATCGAGGAGGGAAAGATGGACATCGTGATGGTCGAGTATCAGCTGAGTTCACTGATCAACGATGTCAGCAACATGATCTTCTTCAAGGCGAAAGAGAAAAATCTGTCTTTCGTGACGGAGGTCGATGAGAAACTGCCTGACCGTTTGTACGGCGACGTCGTGCGCGTGCGTCAAGTCATTACAAATATCCTGAATAACGCGGTCAAGTACACCGATGAAGGAAGTGTTTCCCTTAAGATCAGCGGGATCCGTGCGGAAACGACGCAGGACGGAAAGCCGGTTCTGAATCTGACTGCCGCAGTGGCCGATACGGGTATCGGTATCAGTGAGGAAAATATCAGTAAACTGTTCGGAAAGTTCGAACGCGTGGACCTTGAGAAGAACAGCACGAAAGAAGGCACGGGACTGGGCCTTGCGATCACGAAAATGCTCCTCGATATGATGGGCGGAGATGTGAAAGTCGAAAGTAAATACGGTGTCGGGTCCACATTTACGATTACTATTCCCCAGATTGTCCTTTCCGAAGAACCGGTCGGCAATTTTACGGAGAAGTTCGAGAAGAGCCTTGGCGAGATGAAGACGTATCAGGAGAGTTTCCGCGCACCACAAGCCAAGATCCTGATTGTTGATGATACGAAGATGAATCTGGTCGTGGTGACGGCGTTCCTTAAGGAAACACAGGTGCAGATCGATACGGCGTCCGGAGGTAAGGACGCCGTGGAGATGGCGCGTAAGAAGAAGTACGATGTCATCCTTATGGACCAGCGCATGCCGGAGATGGACGGCGAGGAAGCTCTCCGCGAAATCAAGAGCGAGAAGGAAGGCCCGAATATCAGTACTCCAGTGATCTGCCTGACTGCGGATGCTGTCATAGGTGCCCGTGAACGTTATCTTTCGAAGGGTTTTGACGATTATCTGACCAAGCCAATCGACAGTACGTATCTCGAAAGAATGCTGAAAAAGTATATCCCAAAAGAGAAGGTGGAGATCGTTTCCGATTCCAATTCAGAAGCACCTGCCCAGGCTAATGACTCTTCTGAGACTTCTGCCGGAGCTCCGAAATCACATGAGAAATCTCCTTTTGAGCTAATGGAAGATGCCGGGATCGATACCAGAAAAGGTATAGCGAACTGTGGCGGAGATGAGGAATTCTACCGCTCGATCCTCGGAGAATACATAAAGGGCGCAGATGAAAAGAAAATGGATCTTCAGCGTTTCCTCGATAATGGGGACACGAAGAACTATGGAGTCCTTATCCATTCTCTGAAGAGTACATCTGCCATGATCGGTGCCGATACACCGGGTAAACTTGCGAAACAGCTTGAAAACGCGGCCGAAAAGGATGATTTAGAATACATAAAGACAAACCACAGTGCTTTTGTTAAGGAATACGACATGGTGCTCGAAGTCATTGGTAAAGTTGTCCGGGCAGATACTGCTGCAGAAGATGCTGATGACGGCGAAATTCTGGAATTCCTGCCGGAAGAAGACTGATCGTTCTAGGGATGTTAAGTTTTCAGGTGATAAGTTAAATCGGATGTGCAAAAAACAACTATACTAAATTGCGGTATATTATTTAGCAATGGGTGAAAGTAAGATATCTCTTGTAAGGAGGTTAGAGTAATGAAATACAAAAATGCAAGAGATATTTTTCCTGAGAAACTCCTGAAACAGATCCAGAAATATGTATCGGGAGAAACCATCTATATTCCGGCTGGAGATGAAAAAAAGGATTGGGGAGCCACCTCGGGGTATCAGCAGTTCATTCGTGAAAGAAATGCCGCTATCAGAGAAGCTTTTCAAAACGGAAAAACGATTGAAGTATTAATGGATGAGTACTCACTTTCTTACGACTCTATCAAGAAAATTGTTTACAGTAAGAAGGAGGTTACTATGCTGAAGTATAGCGCGACAGTAGAATCAGCCATCGCATATGGGAAGCAGGAAAAGATGGATGCATGGGTGCATCTTTACCTTAATGAGGAAGGAAGAAACATTCCTTTTTCGGATGGATTAAAGCTTTATGACAGGTATTTTTTCAGCCCGACCGAGTTTCCGATAAGCTTTTTCAAAAGGTGTTCAGGACCTGAAGAGGACATGAAATACCGCATTGATAAGGATTGGTGGGAACATCAGATTGCCGCACTTACAAAGGTTGTAAAAGCCGGAACGGAGTTGGCACCCATTATAGTCCACTACGTCGATGGGAAATTTGAATTAAATGATGGAAACCATCGGTTACAAGTATATCGTGATCTTGGAATTGAGAAAGCGTGGACTATCATCTGGATCACTGAAGAAGAGGAGTTAAAGGATTTTATGTGCAAATACGGAGAATATGTTAAAGATTGCACTGTGGTAAGAAGGTAGGTTAAAGCGTGGGATCCATATCCATGAACTCCTGTACAAGCGCCTTGTATCTGCTCTTAGACTGTGCTGCCTCGTCCTTCTTTGCCTCGTATTGTTCATTGAACTCAGAGATCTCCTTTTTGAGAGGGATCATGCTTGCATTAAGATGTCTGGCAGCGATGAACTTTATGAGGTGGTAACCTCCAATGATCAACGCTACTATTACTGCAATAGCAATAAGCACTCCCCATAACTGCTGCCATATGGCGTAGCAGATTAAAAACAGAGGAAGCAAGATCGTAAGGCTGACGATTGTTTCAATCGATTTTAGATCCATATCCTTTATCTCTTCGATCAATTCCGTGAAAAAGTGGGTGGCTGAATAGAGTTCTTCCTGAATATTGTTTAGTGCTTTTTCAGTCGTGCCTTTCTTATCGTTGATGTGCTTGGCTTCGCTTGAAAGATCCCTGTAATGACGAAGTTCGTTAAGCGCCTCACGGACCTTTTCAAAGTAAGGTTTGTGCTCAGGAAGACATTTATTGATCGCGTTTAGCAAGGTGGGTTCATCAGCGCTGACGTGAACCTCGCTATCTGATTGCATCCGGTCCATATCTTTCCATTTTACCTCGCAAAGGAAGAGTCCGCGTAGTGCTTCGAAGTCGTGTGGGTCCTTGGCGAGCACGAAATTATAAGCGTCCTTTGCCGAACCGTACTCGCTTCGGAGTAGCGCTTTGGAAGCGATTTTCTTAACATTATCCTCGCGGAAATACTCATAGTCAAAGGAAACACCGCAGAACGCGCAGATATACATCTGCTTATCAAGATCAATGTCGAGAAGTCCGCCGCAAGTCGGGCAGAGATTACTCTTTAATACTGCCATTTCTTTCCTCCGATTCTATGTACCAATACAGGAACTTTAGATAATAATATCAACGGCAGATTTCTCTGGCAATATTTTGGAGACTGAAATTTAGTTGACTATCCGGCACAAAATCGAGAAATAGACGTAAGAAAGCAGTTCAGAGACTCCGGGCCGCTTTCTATGCTATAATCGATTTTGAGGGAAAAACCTTGTGACTTATATTATGAATTGTATTATTGTTAGGAGAGTTGAATGAACGTAGAAGCTTTAAGTTGCCAGTGCTGTGCAGCGCCTCTTAAATTAGCTAATTCCGTATGTGCATGTAATTATTGTGGTACCACCAATATCGTCAGCGGCAGTACCGGAAAATATATAGATCTGCTTAACAGAGCAAACAAACTAAGACAGCAGTGTGAGTTTGATAGAGCTTTTAGGGTATACGATGAGATACTTGCGGAGAACGGATCTTACGTAGATGTTCTTTGGGCGCAGACTCTTTGCGAATATGGAATCGAATATGTTCAGGATCCCGCATCCGGAAGATTTATGCCTACTCTTCACAGAATAAAGGATGAGAGCATCTTAAATTCCGAATCCTTTATTGAAGCTGTAAGTAAAGCGGATGATGTGCAGAAGGAAGAATTGAAGAATTCTGCAATGGAGATAGCTAAGATTCAGGATGATTATCTGAACATTGCTGCGGGTGAGAAGCCTTATGATGTTTTCATCTGTTACAAGGAAACAGATGATGAAACCGGAGCGCGCACAGAGGACAGTGACATTGCTTTTAAACTGTATGAGAAACTTGTGCATTACGGATTGAAAGTTTTCTTTTCCAGAGTAACTCTGCAGGATAAGCTGGGTGTGAATTATGAGCCTTACATATTCGCTGCACTAAAGAGTGCGACTGTCATGGCGGTCATTGGAACTAAATCTGATTATTTCAGTGCAGTCTGGGTCAGAAATGAATGGGCAAGATTCTATAAGCTCAGAGAACAAAATGACCGTAAGCTGATGCTTTTTGCGTGTAACGATGTGGAAGATCTTCCGCCTGTGTTCAGACAGAAACAGGCACAGCTCCTTTCTGAGCCTGATGCCATAGAGAATATGGCGGAGAATATCAGGGATTATGTACTTAAGATAATGGGTGAGAATAACAGCAGGGTATCGGCCATGTGCCCCAATTGCCACAGCATGATCACCGCAGATCCTTCCATGCAAGCGGCCATTTGCCCTCTTTGCAAAAAGCCCTTTATCGTGGCAGATGCCGTGATTATGTCCGATGCGGATCTTCGGGCCAGAAAACGGATCAAGTGTCCCTTCTGCGGAGGAGAACAGGAACGTAACAAGTTCGGATGTATCTTCTGTCATAAGGTGCTGCCCTGAATGAGCTGAGTATACAAAAAGGACAGAGACAGGAAAATGAAAAAACTAATCATTCCATCAAAACTGAACGAGGGCGATACCGTCGCTTTTCTTTCCATTTCAAGTGGCCGTGCCGGGGATGAGGATATGCTCCCAAGATATCAGCTGGGCAAAAGACGGTTCGAGAAGATATTCCATGTGAAAGTGGCGGAAACGCCGCATGCACTTAAAGGGAGTCAGTACCTTTATGAGCATCCCGAGAAAAGAGCCGAGGATCTGATGTGGGCACTGAAGAATGATTCTATCAAAGGGATCATCTGCAATTTGGGCGGAGATGATTCCTATCGTGTTCTTCCGTATATCGATCCGCAGGTTATCCATGATCATCCGAAGGTATTCATGGGCTTTTCCGATATTGCTACATGGATGGCTGTGTTTGCCTATGCAGGCGTCCGTGCATATTATGGCCCTTCTGTGCTGACCCCGCTTGCGCAGCCCGGAAAACTGGATGCGTATACAGAAGACGCGATCCGACGGACTTTATTTTCCAATGAGGTGATCGGCGAAATCAAGCCTTCGGAAAAGAACACACCTATTGATTGGAATACTACATACACGCTCAAAGAGGGAGAGAAAGAAGTGCAGTATGAGCGCTTCCCGGATACCGATGCGATCGAAGATCCGAAGGACATCATTCCATGGGAACCCGGAACCGGCTATAAGGTATTGCAGGGATCCAGAAAAGTCAGAGGTCATGTGATTGCAGTCTGCGGAGGACCTCTTTGGCAGATCATGGGGACGAAGTATTTCCCGGGTCCCGATATCTGGGAAGATTCCATTATTGCGATGGAACACGGAAGTGTTTACGGAAGTAAATTAGCCGGCATGCATGAGCTTCGTGCATTTGCCGCGGCGGGAGCTTTTGACAAGGCAAAAGCCGTCATCACTGGTCCGCTGGATGCGGACAATGAGGAAACCATCTTAAAGGTGATAAACCAGGAAGTACGAAGACCTGACCTCGTTATATTGGAAAATGTGGATTTCATTCACAGAACGCCAATGACGATCCTTCCTACCGGGGCACTCATGGAGATAGACTGCGATGTTCCGAAAATAGAAATACTCGAATCGGGAGTAATATAGTAACGATTAATGTGATTCAGGAGTTGCGCATTTTATGATTGATTATGAGACGATTGCAAGAAATAACCACTCATCCGGCATGAATTGTGCCTCAGCGGTATACGAGGCGCTGAGCATGTCTAATAGAAATAAGAGTACGCCGCCGAAACCTCGGGCTGAAGACGGGAAATGCGGAGCAGTCCTTGCTGCCGAGCAGGTCATCCGTGAGATGGGTGGAACCGAGGATGATGTACTTGAATTCGAGAAACGATTCCAGGATAAGTTCCAACATCTGAAATGTGCGGAACTTCGAGGGATCCTGCGCGGAAAATGTAATGACTATGTGGGGGTAGCCGCTGCAATTGTTGCGCAGATGGGCATTCTACACGAGTAAGATGGAGAAAATGACTTAAGTCATACCTATTCTCGTTACCTTTCGCACTATGAATGAGCCTGAATATTTATTATATTGTACCTATCTTCGATCAGAATGTATCAGTATTGCACAGGAGGCATATTATGAATAGAAAGATAGGCACGGCGGGAGCTCTGATAACTGCATTAACAGTATTTCTGTTTGCATTATTTCTGATAATCAATTTTTCTATGGGTAGCTTCTTTGTCTGTCTTATCCTGCCGATAGGGTTTATCATGATGACGGCAGGGCTGCACAACGAGTGCGAAGAGGAACGCAAAGTCGCTGCGAATATCGGTCTGATCCTTGCGGCGGTGTACAGCACGTTTATAATGCTTGTCTATTATACACAGCTGACTACGGTAAATAACGAACAGTTGAGTGAACAAGCGGAAAAGCTGTTGGAAATGGGCAAGTTTGGGCTTATCTTCAACTTTGACCTGCTCGGCTACGGTTTAATGGCACTTTCTACCTTCTTCACGGGACTTTCAATGAAGCCGAAGAACAAGACGGATAAGTGGCTCAAAGCGTTGCTGATGATACACGGAGTGTTCTACTTCAGCTGCACGTTTATGCCGATCACGGGATTGTTCGCAAGGATGTCCTCCGGCGGCGATGGAATCGGCGGAAGACTTGCTCTTGTTGTTTGGTGTGTATATTTCCTGCCCATTTCAATACTTTCATCTCTTCATTTCCGTTTCAAGGGTTTCGGGGCATCTGAAAAATCAATTTGAGATCTGATTGTACCCAATCACGAGTCTATACTATTAGGCTACCGCTTAACTATTGTCTTCATTATTGATTCGATATAGTATCAACATAAAGATTGTTGCTGGAGGAAGATTTATGACTCATAAGGACTTAGCACTACAATACTTTAGTGAGCATCTCCACTGTTCACAGGCCGTTCTGGCAGCTTTTGCCTCAGAATGCGGTATTACAGAAGAACAGGCCTTGAGACTTGGCTCATGTTTCGGTTCCGGAATGCGAAAGGGCGAAGTGTGCGGCGCCTGTACCGGAGCACTAATGGTCCTTGGTCTTCTGTTTGGTCAGATCAAGGCCAGTGATCTTGACGGACGACAGCGTTCCGATGAATTAAACGATGAAATGATGCAGCGGTTTGCCGAGAAGTGCAGTTCCTATATCTGTAATGACCTGCTCGGCTGCGATGTCAGCACGCTGCAAGGTAGACAATACGCCCGTGATAATCATCTCTTTACTGAATTTTGCCCGAAGATGGTGGCAAATGCAGTTGATATACTGGAAGAGATTATTGCTAAGAATGGAGACCTATGATAATGAGCAACGAATACATCATTCGTGAGGCTGAGATTAAAGATGCTGAAAGGCTTATCGAGATCTACTCGTATTACGTTTTGAACACAGCGGTTTCTTTTGAATACGAAGTACCGACCGTAAGTGCTTTTCGAGATAGAATCCAAGGAACGCTCGAAAAGTACCCGTATCTTGTTTGTGTTAAAGATAACAAGATCCTCGGATATGCTTATGCGGGGGTGTACAGTTCTCGTTCTGCGTATGATTGGACAGCAACCACATCGATTTATGTGGATAAAGATTACAGAAGAGAAGGTGTTGGAGCTGCCCTCTATAAAGAACTTGAAGCAAGACTAAAAGCTCAGGGTGTTGTGAATCTGCTTGCCGGAGCGGCATTCTGCGATCCTGAAGATGAGTATCTTTCGCATGACAGTTATAACTTCCATAACCGAATGGGATATACGAAGGTTGCTCATATGAAAGCAATCGGAAAGAAATTCGACCGATGGTATGATCTTCTGTGGATGCAGAAGACACTCTGAATAGTTGATAATTCCATATATTGATGGTATAAAGAAAGCACATACAATAATATTTTTGGTCACCGGAGGATAGTGTGCCGTAGCACAGGGGATCGCAGGTTTTTATCTGCAGGCCGCCTATCGGATAAGGTGTCGGGTGAGCCCGGGAAGATGTTTTACATCGCCGGGTTTTTGTATTTCCGGCGAAGATAGGAGGAGAAAATGAACAAAACAAAAGTAGTGCTGGTCCCTTTACATGCAGATGACCGCGAGCAATTCATCAAAGACAACCAGTGGGCCTTTAAGTATGGCTCAATGGAGGAATTCGGATTGCGTAACGATCAGATGGAAGAAGATGGCGAGATCATTTCGCGAAAGACGATCGAAGACAGTATTGATCAGGGAGAAGCTTATAGGATCGTATGTGATGGCCAGATTGCAGGCGGTGTCGTGATCCATGTTGAAAAGGACAGAGGCTTTCTTGATCTTCTGTTTACATTACCTGATGTGCATAGCAAAGGAATAGGATACGGGGCCTGGTGTGAAGTGGAAAAACTGCATCCGGAAGTCAAAGTATGGGAGACGTTTACTCCGTACTTTGAGACTAGGAATATTCATTTCTACGTGAATAAGTGTGGTTTCCATATAGTGGAATTCTTTAATCCTTTCCATAAAGGTCCGTATGAGCATATGGATCCCGATGAAGAGGATTGTGGCGGTACCGGAATGGATTTCCGTTTCGAAAAGGTGGTCAGCAAATAACTATCTTGACATATGTCAAATAAGTGGATAGTATAAAACTGACATATGTCAGGAAAGAGGTGCTGCCATGACACGTAAACCAAGATGCCGTTGTATAAGCCAGTATCCGGATCACTGGTCGTTTTCTCCTGATGAAGTTTCTTCTGACGAGACTGTTGTGATGAGTCTTGATGAGTTCGAGACTATAAGGCTAATCGATAAAGAACACATGACACAGGAAGAATGTTCCAAGCGGATGGGTGTAGCAAGGACGACCGTAACTTCAATTTACGATTCAGCGAGAAAGAAGATCGCTGATGCTTTGATAGACGGTAAAAGGCTTCAGCTAGGTGGCGGAGCATACCAACTAAAAGAAATGTTCAATATAGGAGCTATTCAGAAAGGAACGAATATTATGAGAATTGCAGTAACATATGAGAACGGAAATGTTTTCCAACACTTTGGGCACACAGAACAGTTTAAACTCTACGATGTCGAGAACGGACGGATCGTAAGCAGCCAGATTGTTGACACAAACGGAAGTGGACATGGTGCTCTTGCCGGATTCCTTAAGGCAGCAGAAGTCGATGCTCTTATCTGTGGTGGAATAGGAATGGGAGCACAGATGGCACTGGCTGAAGCCGGGATCAAACTTTACGGCGGAGTTCAGGGCTCTGCGGATGAGGCTGCGAAAGCTCTTGCTGAAGACAATCTCAACTATGATCCTGAGGCCGGATGTGATCACCATGACCATGAAGAAGGCCATGAATGCGGTCACGGAAACCACGAATGTGGTCACGCCGGCTGCAAAAACGAATGAGAACATCGAGGAGTTTAGCGTGATAGGTGCTCTTTTTCTGACATTTTTCAAAATCGGTCTTTTTACATTCGGCGGCGGATATGCGATGATTCCGCTGATTGAAAATATCTGTGTGGAGAAAAAGAAATGGATCACGCATGAGGAAATGATGGATATCACTGTTATCGCCGAGTCAACTCCCGGTCCGATTGCAATCAATCTGGCGACCTACGTCGGATATAAACAGAAGAAGACGGTCGGGGCGCTTTTTGCCACGCTGGGGATGGTGCTTCCATCGTTTTGTATCATATACATCATATCCAGATTTCTGGATAACTTCCTCGAGATCACATGGGTGGCCAGTGCTTTTCGAGGAATCAAAATAGCCGTTGCGCTACTGATCGTCGATGCCGCGTTTAAAATGTTCAAAAAGATGAAAAAGAAGCCTTTTCCGCTGGTTATCATGTTGCTGTCTCTTGTTGCCATGATGATCATCGATATGCTGGCGTTACGTATTTCGTCGATCGTCATCATGCTCATGGCGGCGCTGATCGGACTAGTTGCTTTTCTTGCTTCCGGAAATAACCGAAAGGAGTCAGTAAAGCAATGATTTATCTGGATCTGCTTATCGGTTTTCTTGAAGTCGGATTGTTTTCCTTTGGTGGCGGATATGCAGCGATTCCGCTGATCCGTGATGTGGTTTTGTCCCATGGCTGGATGGATGATGCGACGCTATCACACATGATTGCGGTAAGCGAAAGCACGCCCGGACCGATGATGGTGAATCTGGCAACATATGTCGGAAGTGAGAGAGGCGGGATACTTGGTGCCCTTATAGCAACGACTGCAGTGGTGCTTCCGGCATTTCTGTTCATTCTTATCATTACGGCATTGCTGAAGAAATTCGTAAAAAACAAATACTTCCAGGCTGTGCTTTCCGGGATGAAACCCAGTATTGTCGGTATTATATTTGCAACAGGCGTGTTTATGGCTATGCAAAACTGTTTCTGGAAGATAGAGGCCGGATTTGATGCGGCCGCAATTGCACTTACTCTTTTGCTGGGTATCTTGTACTTCGGCTCCCGTAAGGTGATGGAAAAAGGACTCACACCAATACAGTTAATTTGTATTTCAGCCGGCATAGGTGTGCTTGTGTATGGGATTTGAGATGCCATTATAAAAGTTCGAATCTATTCTTTTTGAAGACGATCAATCCCTCATCACGCATCTTACAGAGTTCGTTCGACATGGCGCTTCTGTCAACAGAAAGAAAGTCGGCCAGTTGTTGCCGATTGTATGGAATGGTGATGGAGGCGCTGTTCTGTCGCCGAGCTTCCGCAGATAAGTAGGAAATGAGTTTCTCTCTGGTCGTTCGACGGGAAATGTGGTCCAGCTTCTGAACGAGACTCTTATTCTTTTCGGAGATCGCAAAGAAGAGATTCTGGACAACAAGCGTGTGAAAGCGACAGGCGGACGAACATGTTGTGATAACGCGCTTGGCATCGAAAAAGAAAACAGTGCTGTCCTCTGTTGCAACAACATCGTTGAGAAGCACACCGCTTTTGGGTGCAACATACGCTTCACCGAAGATCTCTCCAACGTCTATCTGAGCGAGGATACTACGGTTTCCCCAATAGTCATCTTTCTGGATGTGAAGGCATCCATTGACGAGAATCAGAATGTCAGAAAGGTGCTCGCCTTGTCTTAATACGTATTGCCCTTTTCTGTAAGAGTGAGATCGTGCTTCAAGACAGGAAAGCATGAGGGTGATTTCCGCGTCTTCGACACCCGCAAACAATTTGGTCCTTTTCAATATAGGAAGATAATCTTTCACACCTGACCTCTTTCGTTGTAAAAACAACAGAATTGTTAGATTTATTATTCTACAATCAGGGTACAAAATCAAGAAGAACAAAGGGGGAGTGAGTTATGATCAGGAAGATAATCAGAATTGATGAAGAGAAATGCAATGGGTGCGGGGCTTGCGCGAATGCTTGTCATGAAGGTGCCATTGAGATGATCAACGGTAAAGCAAAACTCACGAAAGAAAATTACTGCGATGGCCTTGGGGATTGTCTTCCGGCATGTCCGGCAAATGCGATCTCTTTTGAAGAACGAGAGGCTCCGGCCTATGACGAAGCTGCTGTTAAAGCATCAAAGGAGAAAAAGTCCGCACCACTCGCATGTGGTTGCCCGGGTACACAAGCAAGAGCGATACAGAGAAAGGAAGTGACTGCTCCGGCGGATCTGCATACTGTAGAGAGTCAACTTTCGCAGTGGCCTGTACAGATTAAACTGGTCCCGGTAAAAACGCCCTATTACGATGGCGCGAAGCTTCTGGTCGCAGCGGATTGCACTGCATTTGCATATGGAAACTTCCATAATGAGTTTATCCAGAATCGGATCACTCTTATCGGATGTCCGAAACTGGATAGTGTTGATTATTCCGAGAAACTGGCGGAGATCCTGAAAAACAATGATATCCGAAGTGTAACGGTTGTTCGCATGGAGGTGCCCTGTTGTGGAGGCATTGAAAACGCCGTGAAGCAAGCGTTGCTTGCAAGCGGGAAGATGATTCCCTGGCAGGTCGTTACGATCTCTACTGATGGGAATATTGTAGAGTGAGTGTTTCTCGAATTTTGAAGATGGTATAATCAAATGAGGAAAAAAGAGAGGCAAGAGATGCGTATGGGAAAATTGAGCATAGCTTTTTTTGATGCAAAAGAATACGACCGGCAGTCCTTTGTTATTTCTAATGGAAAAAACGGATCGGATAACGAAGAATTCGATATCCGTTATCTCGAAGCCAGGCTCTCGCCTGACACTTATAAACTTGCAGAAGGCTGCGATGCGGTATGCGTTTTTGTAAATGATGACATCAATTCTTTCGTGATCGATAAGCTCAGTGAAATGGGCGTTAAACTGATTGCTCTGAGGTGCGCAGGATATAACAATGTCGATATCGAACATGCCTATGGAAAGATTCATGTAGTTCGTGTGCCGGCTTATTCGCCTTATGCGGTCGCAGAACATGCGATGGCACTTCTTTTGACTTCGATCCGCAGGATCCATAAAGCCTATATTCGTACGAAGGATTTTAATTTCAGTCTGAATGGTCTGACCGGATTTGATCTTCACGGAAAGACTGTCGGAGTGATCGGAACCGGTAAGATCGGCAGGATCTTTATCGATATCTGCCGCGGATTCGGCATGCAAGTGATCGCCTATGACAAGTTCCCGGCGAAGGATTCCGGTATTGAATACGTAACGCTTGATGAGCTTTGGGAACGAAGTGATGTCATTTCACTCCATTGCCCGCTGACGGATGAGAACCGGCATATGATCAATTCGGAAAGCATGGAGAAGATGAAGAAGGGAGTCGTGATCATTAACACTTCCCGAGGTGCTCTGATCGATACTGAGGCGCTGGTGGAAGGAATCAAACAGAGAAAGATCGGAGCGGCTTGTCTGGATGTATATGAAGAAGAATCTGATGTGTTCTTCCATGATTATTCAAACCACATCGTGAATGATGATGTATTGGCGCGTCTCATTTCCATGCCCAACGTGATCGTTACATCCCACCAGGCCTTCCTTACAAATGAGGCTTTAGGTAATATTGCGGATACTACGCTTCAGAATATCCGCGACTTCTTCGGCACAGGACTCTGTGCAAACGAGGTGTGCTATAAGTGTGCTAATATCAGTAAGTGCAACCAGAAGCATGAGCAGAAGTGCTTCTGACCGAAAAGGTGTCAAATTTGGTGTCAACTAGAAAAATGGAGGGCTGAAACGTAGTGATTTCAGGGGCTGTAAAAATATTGTTCATTTGCCACGGCAGTACACATATAATTTTGTAAGAGTGCCCGAATTACAGGTGCTTTGGACATCTGAAAAATCAATTTGACACCTGGTTGACACCAAATCAAGAGAAAAACGTAGAAAAGCAGTCCAGGATTTTCTGGGCTGTTTTTGAGTTTGGATTATGAAAGATTTCTCCCAATTATGTTGAAAAATCTCCCAAAAAGATGTATGATTTGGGAGAAAAGATATGTTGGTTGGGAGAAAGGATAGTTGCCGGATGAGACAGTTTGATTATTCTAAATTGGCTGATAGAACTTGGGATAATGAAATAGTATCTTATATTTCAAAGATTCACGAGTACAAAGGAAAACAGGAATTGTTCCTTCGCCAGAAGCCGGTTGAACTTACACGTCTTATCGAGGTGGCTAAAGCTCAAAGTACTGAAGCTTCAAACCGTATCGAAGGAATAGTAACCACCAGCTCAAGACTAAAACAGTTAATGAACGATAAAACGACACCTAAGAACAGAGATGAGGAAGAAATCCTTGGGTATCGAAACGTACTTAATCTGGTGCATGAAAATTACGATGCAATCCCTGTAAGACGAAATTATATCCTTCAGATGCATAAGGAATTACTAAAGTATACGAATTTCTCTTACGGCGGTCAGTTTAAGACAACTCCCAATGAAATCGATATGGTTACGGAGGCCGGTGAGAAGATCGTGCTATTCAGACCTTTAGCACCATATGAGACTCCCGATGCTATTGATCAAATTTGTGAGCAGTATCAGAAAGAGTTGGATAGAGGTGTGGTTGATGAGTTAATACTAATTCCATGCTTCCTTCTCGATTTCCTGTGTATTCACCCATTTAATGATGGAAACGGAAGAATGAGTCGACTAATTACTCTGCTTCTTCTAAATAGATGTGGATACCTGGTTGGACAATACATAAGTATCGAGAAAGCAATTGCTGATACTAAGGAAGCCTATTATGATTCGTTGCAGAGAGCTGATCAAAATTGGCATGAAGGACAAAACGATCCCAAACCGTTTATCAAATACATGCTGGGTGTAATCCTCGCATGCTATCGCGATTTTGAGCGAAGAGTCACTATTGCTCACGCTGAAGGAACTAGAAGTACTTCGTACGACATAGTTAAGGCTTGTGTTACAGAACGAATCGGAAAGTTTACTAAATTGGAAGTGCTGACATTATGTCCGAGTTTGGGGAGCTCTTCCGTAGAATCTGCCTTGAAAAAACTGGTTGATGAAGGATATCTTGTTCGTATTGGATCTGGGCGAAAGACGCAATATGTAAAAGCTGATGCTATCAAACATAATATGTGAAGAAGTTTATCGGAGTTTGACGAGGGAGAGTGTATATGAGTGACAAAGTTTCCGAGTTTATGGAACTTACGAAAAATTATATTCAGAATATCAGATGCAAAGTTGGTCATGATAAGATCATTTTGGCATTTGCAGGCGGCTGCATTTTTAACTCGAATGGAGAAGTCCTGCTCCAAAGAAGAGGCGACAGCAATAAATGGGGCTTTCCGGGAGGCGCTATTGAATTAGGAGAGACACCACAGATGACAGCTATCAGGGAAGCGAAGGAAGAAACTGGTCTCGATGTTCAGTGCGGCAGAATAATCGGTGTTTATTCTGATCTTGATATAACATACTCAAGTGGAGATAAAGCACAGAGCATCGTTATTGCTTATGAACTTCTTCCGATAGGGGGAGAGTTGGTTTGTGATCTGAATGAAACGATGGAACTGAGATACTTTTCTAGAGAGGAGAAGCCGGTGTTGTTTACTCAGTCTCATGAAGATCTATGGAATGATATTTTTATTCAGAAGGGAGAATAGAATGATACTTTTAGTTGTAGATACACAAAAAGGATGTTTTGACGAAAGACTGTATGCGTTTGAAATGGTAAGAAAAAACATCAAGCAGTTAATTACCGTAGCGAGAGAGAATAAGGTTGAGGTTGTTTATGTCCAGCATGATGACGGCCCGGGCACGGATCTGGATAAAGCTACGGATAACTATGAGGTTTATGAGGAGTTTGCACCAATGGAGGGTGAAAAACGTTTTGAAAAGAATGTTAACAGTGCTTTTCACCCTATGACAGGATTGACGGAATATCTTCTGTCTAAAGGCGAAAAGGATATTATAACGATCGGTTTATCTACTGACTATTGTATGGATGCAACAATTAAGAGTGGGTTTGAGAGAGGATTCAACATAATTGTTCCCTCATACACAAATTCAACCTATGACAATCCCTATTTTGATAAGGAAACCGCCTACAAGTACTATAATGAATTCATGTGGGGACCTCGTTACGCGAAGATAATTTCGGTCGAGCAAGCTGTCCGGCTCTTACGGTCTGAAATAGTACCTGCGGATTTATAAGTATATTATAGATAATCAGAAGAAAACTGACTAGACAAATCGGGATTTATAGGAGGGATTACTATGAAACAGTACATTGTAGATGCATTCTCAAGTGAGTTATTCCATGGAAATCAGGCAGCAGTATGCGTCCTTGATGAATGGCTGCCAGAAAAAATGA
>Ga0310690_10000237_pt1 | contig 129774 bp, 110 predicted proteins | sample AusTroGonzalo_MG_2_FD_207661 | JGI IMG/M metagenome (GOLD analysis project Ga0310690, IMG submission 207661) | Bovine rumen microbial communities from tropical cattle in Woodstock, Queensland, Australia - Gonzalo_04 (v2) (version 2) | ecosystem: Host-associated > Mammals > Digestive system >...
TGTTTGTCAACCTTATTTAGGTGGCTATAGCAGCGGGGTTCCACCTCTTCCCATTCCGAACAGAGAAGTTAAGCCCGTTCACGCCGATGGTACTGCGCAAGTGGGAGAGTAGGTAGCCGCCGTCTTTAAAAGCGCTTCAGAGCACAATCTGAGGCGCTTTCTTTTTTATATCAGTACCTTGTTACAGTACTGCTTCCTGTTAGGGCGCTTTTAAATCCGGCGGCTGTTTGCCGCCACCTTTTTTTAGTTTCCTTTCGGAAACGGCTGGCCTCCGGCCAGGTAACGGCTGGAAGCCGTTACTATACTGCAGGTGAAAACTTTTGTGTTTTAGAACTTGTTGAAGGTGAGCCAGCGGTAGAAGGATTCGCGCCAGGTGCCGCTGGTGTTACCGGGATCGTCGGGACCGAAGGGACCGGTGCCGTCATCGTAGAGGTGCATTTCAGCATTTGCTCCGGCGCGTTTCCAGTCGAGGTAGAGTGATACCAGGCCGGCCGCTACGTTGTGATGGTCACCGCGGGTGGCTATGAAGAGCTTGGGAGCGTTCTCGGGAACGTCAACGTCAATAAGGGAGGGGCCGTAGATGGTGGCCATGAATGCGGGACGATGCTGTGCATCGGCACGGACTGTTGCCCCTATTCCTACGCCACCGCCGGCAGAGAAGCCCAGGTAACCGATCTTGTCGGGGTTGATGTTCCATTCGGCTGCATGCTCGCGGACTATCTCCATTGCGCGCAGGGCGTCATTGATGGCGTTGTCTATGTTCTTAATACCGCTCTCGGATGTGTCGGGGTTTGCGTTGGATTTGGTAATCTTGCTGAACTCGGTGACCGTAGCGCTGAGTGCCTGTCCGCCGCCTCCCATGCGGGGACCGCCTGGGCCGCCACCCATAACGCGGGTGCGGTATTTGAGGCCGATGGCAGCGATGCCGCGCTCATTGAGCCAGCGAGCCATATTGATTACGTCCGATCCCCATGAATGGGACATCAGTCCGCCACCGGAGCAAAGGATTACTGCTGTACCTGTGGCCTTGCCTGCATCAGGCAGATAGACTGTTATGGATGGTGTCACTACGCCGGAGATGCTTTGGATATTGCCGTCGGGACCGCGTGATATACGCTCGTTGTCCTGTACTCCCTCACTGCCGGGAGCGACACCGTCATAAAGACGTATTTCCTGCTGTGCGTAGACACTTGTGGCAAGTGCCAGAGCGAAAAACAATATTGTTCTTCTCATTGTGTGATGCATTATTGAATGATTGTGACTCAAAGATATTAATCTTTTAGGATTTTGTTTATATTTGAGCCACAATATAGAATGGACTAACTAATTAGATACTTATGGGTAATTATGATTGGAAATTTTCCACCATCGGTGGAATGACCCGCGTTAACATTGAGAGCGGTGAGGATATCAGACATCTGGGTGAACTGGACGAGAAACTGTGGACAGTTTTGAGTTGTCCGGTAAGCGGGATGGAGTTTGATGAAAAGACACTGAAGTATATCGATACAGATAAAGACGGCCACGTACACGTTGATGAGGTGGTGGCTGCTTCCAAATGGTTGACATCAGTTATCAATGATCCGGAGCTTTTGCTCAGGAAAGAGGATTTCATTCCGTTGTCAGCATTCAATACCGAGAATGAGGAGGGTGCCAAGCTGCTCAAATCGGCCAAGCAGATCCTCAAGAATCTGGGCCTCAAGAAGGACAGCATTTCTATAGCCGATACTTCCGACAGCGTGGCTATTTTTGCCAAGACAGGCCTTAACGGCGATGGTATCATTACTGAGCAGTCAACCGATGACGAGGCTCTCAAGAAGACCATTGCAGAGTGTGTGGCATCAGTCGGTGGAAAGGCCGACCGCAGCGGACTTCTGGGTGCCGATGCGGAACTGATAGAACAGTTCTATGGCGCACTTGCCGCTTACTCGGCATGGAAGAAGGCTGCTGCTGATAATAAGGACGCTATCCTGCCGTATGGAGATGATACTGCTGCCGTATATGATCTGGTTCAGACCATCAAGGCAAAGGTTGCCGATTACTTCATGCGCTGCAAGCTGGCTAATTTCCATGCAGGAAGCACCAATGCTCTGGATGTATCGGTAACACGTATTGAGACCATCAGTGACAAGGATCTTTCAACCTGTGCCGATGAGATCTCAAATTATCCTCTGTCACGTATATCGGACAATAAGATGCTGCCCATTGACGGTCGTATCAATCCGGTTTGGCAGGCTACATTTGATAAGTTGAACAAGCTGGCACTTGAGAAGGAGTTCGACGGTGCATCCGAGATAAGCGAGGAGCAGTGGAACGCATTTGTTGCAAAGCTGGCCGCATATGAGGGCTGGATTGGCTCAAAGGCTGGTGCCGAGGTTGAGGCATTGGGCATAGATGAAGTTAATGCCCTGCTCAAGGCAGACCGCAAGGCTGATCTGCTCAAGCTCATCGATGATGACAAGGCTCTGGAGCAGGAGTCAACATCAATCGATGCTGTCGACAAGCTGATTCACCTGTACAGGGACTTCTATCAGCTGCTCTGCAACTTTGTATCATTCAAAGATTTCTATGATCCTGATGAGAAAGCAATCTTCCAGTCGGGTCAGCTCTATATTGATGAGCGCTGCTGCGAACTCTGCATCAAGGTGCCCGATATGGGACCGCACAATGCAACTGCTAACCTGAGCGGTATGTTCATCCTGTATTGCAATTGCACCAATAAGGTTACCGGCGCTACAATGACCATCGCAGCTGTTATGACAAACGGTGATATCGCCGATCTCCGCGTAGGCAAGCACGGTGTGTTCTATGATCGCGCAGGCAATATCTGGGATGCAACCGTATCAAAGATCATTGACAATCCTATCAGTATCCGTCAGGCCTTCTGGTCACCTTACCGCAAACTGGGTAAGTTGGTTGAGGACACCATCAACAAGTTCGCTGCCGAGAAGGACACCAAGGTTATGGGTGACCTGAGTGCAAAGGTAACCGCTCCGTCTGAGGCCAAGCCGCCGTTTGACATTGCCAAGTTTGCAGGTATCTTTGCTGCCATAGGTATGGCATTCGCGGCTATCGGTGCTGCTTTGGCCGGTGTGCTGGCTGCTGCAAGTGAACTTAAGGCATGGCAATGGCCGATTGTGATCGTAGTGATCCTGCTGGTTATCTCAGGACCTGCTATGATCAAGGCATGGCTGATTCTGCGCAAGCGTAACATTTCTCCGCTGCTCAACGCCAACGGATGGGCGATCAACGCCGGTGGCAAGGTTAACGTTACATTCGGCGCAACACTTACTCAGGTTGCCAAGACTCCTCTTGTTTCAACAAAGGATCCGTATGCCGATAAGAAGCCTTGGTGGAGAAAGCTCATCGACTGGATCATCATAATAGGCATTATCTTCCTGATCTGCTGGAGATTCAATATCATCTTCAAATTAACAGGTTATATGGAAGTTAAGAAAGAGGCTCCTGCAGCAGTGGTAGCTCCTGCAGCTGAGCCGGAATAAAAGGTATGCTAATCCTTCCTCCGCAAAAAAATTCGGGGCCCCAAATGGGACCCCGATTTTGTTGCGGAGGAAGGATTCGAACCCCCGACCTTTAGGTTATGAGCCTAACGAGCTACCTCTGCTCCACTCCGCGATTTCGTTTTGCGAGTGCAAAGATAGTCCTTTTGTGCAATGCATGCAAATCTTTTTCTCCTGAAATCCAAATGTTACACATTTTTTGTACTTTTGTAACCCTATTTGAAGATATGGAGAACCCAAAGACAAGACTTCAGTTCATTAATGCCGCCAAGGACCTTTTTGTAAGGAAAGGTTATGACGAGACTACAATGATAGACATAGCCCAGGAGGCCGGTCTGAGCCGCAGGACACTGTATGCCTATTTTGAAAGCAAGGTGGAGGTGTTCCAGGCGGTAATAAACAGCGAGGTGGAGAAGGTACTTAACCAGTTGTCGCTTATAGCCAGTCAGAACATGCCTCCGCAGCAGAAGATTGTAGAGTTTGTGTTCGGATATTTCAGACTGGTAAAGGAGACGGTTGACCGTAACGGAACATTGAGATCCGGATTCTTCCGCAACAGTTGGGGACTGGAACATTTCCGTAAGGGATTTGATGTAAAGCAGAAACAACTGCTTCAGGATATCATCACAGAAGGTAAGACTCAGGGCGCTTTTGATGTGGTAAGCGTAAGGCGTACCGCAGAGATAATGCACAACTGCATGCGCGGATTCGAGGCCCCTTATATCCGTGGAAAACTCTGGCAGGGTAATACCAGGGAAGAGATACGTTTTGAGGCACGCCGTCTTATATACGGTGCGCTAGGTTACAGTGAATCAAAAAACAATCAATAAATAATGGGAAAACTGACAGGAAAGACGGTGCTCATAACAGGGGCTACCCGTGGTATAGGTCTGGCTATGGCTCAGCTGTTTGCAGCCGAGGGCGCAGACATTGCATTCGTTTATATTAACAGCGTGGAGAAGGCTCAGGCCTTGGAGAAAGAGTTGAGTGCGAACGGCGTTAAAGCCAAGGGTTACCGCGTGGATGTGGCAAGTTTTGAGGGAGCCGCACAGATGGTCGATGAGGTGGTCAAGGAGTTCGGCCGTATAGATATTCTGGTCAATAATGCAGGTATCACACGTGACGGACTGATGATGCGCATGAACGAGCAGCAGTGGGATGAGGTTATTGACACCAATCTGAAATCGGCCTTCAACTTCATCAAGGCATGCTCTACACAGATGATGCGTCAGCGCAGCGGCAACATTCTTTGCGTATCATCGGTTGTAGGTCTGCACGGAAATGCCGGTCAGGTCAATTACTCCTCATCGAAGGCCGGACTTATAGGATTGACCAAGTCTGTGGCTAAGGAGTTCGCATCAAGGGGTATCCGTGCCAATGTCATTGCTCCGGGATTTGTGTTGACAGAGATGACCACCGGCAAGATTCCCGAGGAGAAGCTTGCAGAGTGGTGCAAGTCAATTCCCCTGCAGCGTGGCGCACAGGTTGAGGAAATTGCCAAGGCAGCCCTTTTCCTGGTGTCCGATGACAGTTCATACATCACCGGTCAGGTTCTGCAGGTTGACGGCGGAATGAGCATGTAATGCAGGTACTCTACGAGGACAACCATATAATCATTGTCTCCAAGCAGGCTGGTGAGATAGTGCAGGGCGACAAGACCGGTGACGTTCCGTTGTCGGATACTGTTGCTGCATACCTGAAGGAGAAATACTCCAAGCCCGGTAATGTTTTTGTGGGTGTACCGCACCGTCTGGACCGCCCGGTAAGCGGGGTAGTGGTACTGGCCAAAACCAGCAAGGCTCTTTCACGACTGAACGATATGTTCCGCGTAGGGAGTGTCGATAAACGCTATCTGGCCATTGTAAAGAACAAGCCGAAAGAGTCCGAAGGCAGACTTGAAAACTGGCTGGTCCGTAACGAGAAACAGAACCGCTCATACGCTTACGATCACGAAGTACCGGACAGCAAGCAGGCTGTTCTGAACTACAGACTGGTGGCAAGTTCAGTAAACTATCACCTTATAGAGGTGGAGCTTCTTACCGGACGTCATCATCAGATACGCTGCCAGCTGGCCAAGATGGGTTGTCCCATCAAAGGTGATCTTAAATACGGTGCAGAGCGTTCCAACCCGGATGGCAGCATATCGCTCCACGCGTTCCATGTGACATTTGAGCATCCCGTCTCACATGAGATGATAGATGTGAAGGCACCTCTGCCACAGGATCCCTTATGGCAGAGTTTTAAAGAGGTTGCCGATAAACTTTGATTTACTCCTGAGTGGAACCAGTGTCCTCCAGAACGTAAGCCCTGATAATTTTGACGTCAGGGTTAGGACGTCCGTTCTTTCCGGTGGCAGGCAGCTGTGATATTGCCTCCACTACATCCATACCCTCTGTAATCTCACCGAATACTGTGTAAAGGCCGTCGAGTGTATGCGCTCCGCCGACAGTGGTATACTCCTTGATCTGTTCCTGTGAGTAGGCGAATGATTTGCGGGTCTTCATGATGGCGTCGGCCTGGTCATTAAGCTGGTCGTTAAGCTTGCTTATCTTTTTCTTTTCACCGTATTTCTGCCAGGTAAGGATATCTTTTGCGTGAGGCTGTGTAATGGAGTCCTTGACAGCCTGACGATAGCGCTTGTTTATGACTTTTTCCTGTGCCGGTAGGGTGGAACTGTTGACCTTCTTTCCGGTTATGATGTAGAACTGCTGGCTTGTGGAGTAGTTGAACTGTTTGGTGCTGGCCTGTCCTACAGCTCCGCGCTTGTGGTAGAACTTCCAGGGATTTATCTCGGATGCGATAGTGTCGCTCTTTTGGCCTTTTTCGTCGTCAATGCCTATCTCCTGTCCGGGTTTTGCGTTCTTGGATTTGACATCACCGCACTGGATCTTGTATCCCTTCTGGATACCAAAGAACAACTGGTCATCATAGAAACCCTTACGTGCATTGCGTACCATGTTGTGGCGATGGAGCGGGGTTTCGCGATACAGTTTTATGGTGAAGTTTCCCTTGGTCGTTTCAAAACGGACGTACTGGTCGGCATCAAGGATTATGGTGTCGGCGTCAACCTCCTCAACAGGAGCATTCGCGGTGTTCTTGCAATTGGTGGCGAACAGCAAAGCCAGTACAAACGGAATTCCTATAAGATATCTTTTCATAAGTGTGCGGTTTTTATTGATGCGAATATAGGCATTTTTCATGGGAAAAATAGTGTAACTTTGCATTCCATTAATTCGTAGAATTAAAACGTAAAATAAAATATAGATTATGAAACCTGCACTCGTTGTTTTGGCAGCCGGTATGGGCAGCCGTTACGGTGGACTCAAGCAGCTTGACGCGCTTGGCCCCAGTGGTGAAACCATAATGGATTACTCGGTATTTGATGCTATCCGTGCCGGATTCGGCAAGGTGGTGTTCATTATCCGCAAGGACTTTGAGGATGATTTCCGCCGTCTGGTACTCAAGAAGTATGAGGGCCATGTAAAGACCGAGGTCGTGTTCCAGAGCATCAATGATCTGCCCGAGGGCTTCACCTGCCCGGAGGATCGCACCAAGCCTTGGGGTACAAACCACGCTGTTCTGATGGCAAAGGATGTTATAAACGAGCCTTTCTGCGTAATCAATGCCGATGACTTTTACGGACGTGACTGCTTTGCCGTCATGGGCAAGTTCCTGAGCAATCTGCCCGAAGACTCCAAGAATGTCTATTCAATGGTAGGCTTCCGCGTAGCCAATACCTTGAGTGAGAACGGTAAGGTATCACGTGGCGTATGTGAGGTAAACGCCAAGCGTCATCTTACAACTGTTGTTGAGCGCACAGAGATACTGCGTCGTGAGAACGGTGTATGCTACAAGGATGGTGAGGATTGGATTCGTATTGAGGATAATACCCCGGTTTCAATGAACGTATGGGGTTTCACTCCTGATTATATGAAGTACTCCGAGGATTTCTTCAAGGGCTGGCTCAAGGCCAACATCAACGTGCCCAAGTCAGAGTACTACATTCCGCTCATGGTAAATGAGCTTATCAATAACGGTACCGCAACCGTCGAGGTTCTTGATACCACTTCAAAGTGGTTTGGCGTTACCTACGCCGAGGACCGTCAGGGTGTGGTCGATAAGATTGCAGAACTTGTAAAGGAGGGTGTTTATCCAGCCAAGCTGTTTGCATAAGTGTTTTCGGTAGAGAATCTTAAGGTTGAGTTCGGGGCCCGCCCCCTGTTCCATGACGTCAGCTACGTGGTAGGTGACAAGGACCGTATTGCCCTGGTGGGTAAGAACGGTGCGGGCAAATCGACCATGCTTAAGATTATAGCCGGATTGCAGCAACCCACATCGGGCACGGTTTCCATACCCAAGGAGATGACCATCGGTTATCTTCCGCAGGTAATGAAACTGGCCGATACACGTACGGTAAGACAGGAGGCCGAGACGGCATTTGAGGATATTCACAAACTCAAGGCCGAGGTTGAGCGTCTTAACAACCAGATGGTTGAGCGTACTGACTATGAGAGTGATGAATATCATGCTCTGATAGACCGCTTTACCCGTGAGAGCGAACGCTACCAGATGATGGGCGGAGGCAACTATCAGGCTGAGCTTGAACAGGCTCTGCTGGGTCTGGGATTCCGCCGTGATGATTTTGACCGCCCCACAAGCGAGTTCAGCGGTGGCTGGCGTATGCGAATAGAGTTGGCCAAGATTCTGTTGCGTCATCCGGATGTGCTTCTGCTTGACGAGCCTACCAACCATCTCGACATAGAGAGCATACAGTGGCTTGAGGAGTTTCTGGCAAAGCGATGCAACGCAGTCATTCTGGTGAGCCATGACCGCGCCTTCATAAACAACGTGACCACACGCACCATTGAGATATCATGCGGTGTGATATATGACTATAAGGTCAAGTACAACGAGTTTGTGGAGTTGCGTAAGGAGCGCCGCGAGCAGCAGTTGCGTGCCTATGAAAACCAGCAGAAGGAGATAGCCGACGCCAAGGAGTTCATAGACCGTTTCCGCTATAAACCCACCAAGGCCGTTCAGGTGCAGAGCCGCATCAAGATGCTTGAGAAGATTGTTCCCATCGAGATTGATGAGGTGGATAACAAGACCATGCGCCTTAAGTTCCCGCCAGCCATACGCAGCGGCAACTATCCCGTCATTTGTGAGGGCGTGGCTAAGAGCTATGGTGAGCACCAGGTGTTCAGCGGCGTCGACCTGACCATAAAGCGAGGTGAGAAGGTTGCGTTTGTAGGCCGTAACGGTGAGGGCAAGACCACGCTGGTTAAGTGCATAATGGGAGAGATACCGTTTGACGGAACGCTCACTATAGGTCACAACATACAGATTGGTTATTATGCTCAGAACCAGGCGCAGTTGCTGGATGAGGAGATAACCGTTCATGATACCATAGACAATGTAGCTACGGGACCGATACGTACCCGTATAAACGATATCCTGGGCGCATTTATGTTCGGCGGTGAGGCCGGACAGAAAAAGGTCAAGGTGCTGTCTGGAGGTGAGCGTTCACGCCTGGCAATGATCCGCTTGCTGCTTACACCCAACAACCTGCTTATCCTGGATGAGCCTACCAACCATCTGGATATGGCATCAAAGGATGTCCTTAAGGAGGCAATCCAGGCCTTTGACGGCACGGTTATTGTAGTAAGTCATGACAGAGAGTTCCTGGACGGACTTGTAAGCAAGGTCTATGAGTTTGCCGATGGTAAGGTACGCGAGCATCTGGGCGGTATCTATGATTTCCTTCAGAAGAAGAATCTGGACAATCTGGCCGATATAGGCCGTATGAAGGGTGCGCCTGCCCAGCCGGTACAGCAGGATAAGGCATCGGCCGGAAAGGAGGACTACGAGGCCAAGAAGGAACAGGAACGCCGCAAACGTAAGGTCCAGAAGAAGATTGACGACTGCGAGAAGGAGGTGGAACGCATATCGAAAGAGATAAAGGATATAGAGGAGTGGCTGTCCACTCCAAGTGGAGCGCAGAATCCCGCCATGTTTGAGGCTTACGGCAAACTCAAAAACGATCTTGTGGAGGCCGAGAAGCGCTGGGAGGAGGCTATGATGGAAGGTGAAAATATTTGAGGACAACATAAATAAAGAGTTATGAAAAAAGTAACATTAATCACAATTGCATTTGCAGGAATGGCTATGATTTCTTGTAACAATTCCAAGCAGGGTATTGGTATCAAAATGGAGAATCTTGATACCAGCGCAGTACCCGGTGATGATTTCTTCCAGTTTGCAGACGGTGGTTGGAATGCCGCTCATCCGCTTACTGACGAGTATGCACGTTTTGGCAGTTTTGACCAGCTGGCCGAGGATAACCGTGAGCAGCTCAAGGGCCTGATCGATGAGATCGTGGCAGCTGACAATGAGCCCGGCACCAACGCACAGAAGATAGCAGATCTCTACAAGCTGGTGCTTGATACCGCACGCCGCGAGAATGAGGGACTTGCTCCCCTTAAGCCTTGGATTGACAGGATAGAGGCTGTCAAGAACCGTAAAGAGATATTCCCGCTCATGGTAGAGATGGATGTTAACGGTTTGGTAAGCAACTACTTCGGCGTAGGTATAGGTGCCGATATGATGGACAGCAAATCCAACCTTGTAAGCATAGGTCAGGGCGGTCTGTCACTGGGTGAGAAAGAGTATTATCTGGACAACGATGAGGCTACTACCGCTATCCGCGAGGCCTTCAAGAAGCACATAGTACGTATGTTCACACTCTGCGGCTTTGATGCCAAGACCGCTCAGAAGAAGATGGAAGACGTAATGTTGATTGAGACCCGCATAGCCGAGAAGTCATACAGCAACGTACAGATGCGTGATCCGGCTGCCAACTATCACAAGATGCCGTTTGAGCAGCTCAAGAAGGATTTCAAGGGCATAGACTGGCAGGCCTATTTTGATGTACTTGGCATTGGTGACTGCGACTTTGTAGACGTTGGTCAGCCCGAGCCCATCCATGAGGTTGAGGCAATCCTGGCTAAGGTTCCCGTTGAGGCACACAAGTCATATATGGAGTGGCAGCTTATTGACAATGCCGCTTCAAAACTGACCAAGGAACTTGACGACGCCAACTTTGACTTCTACGGCAAGATCCTGAGCGGACGTCAGGAGCAGCAGCCATGGTGGAAGCGCGCCACATCAACAGTAAGCGGTGTCCTGGGCGAGGCTATCGGTCAGCTTTATGTTGAGAAGTATTTCCCTGCAGAGTCCAAGGAGCGTATGACTACTCTTGTCAAGAACCTTCAGATTGCTCTGGGTGAGCGTATCGATGCTCAGGATTGGATGAGTGACGAGACCAAGGCACGTGCTCATGAGAAGCTTGATGCCTTCTATGTAAAGATCGGTTATCCTGATAAGTGGAAGGATTATTCAAAACTCACTATCGATCCCAGCAAGAGTCTGTTCGAGAACAATATTGCAGTTAGCCGTTTCTTCTGGCAGGATGCCATTGAGCGCAAGTACAAGAAGCCGGTTGACAATACCGAGTGGTTCATGACTCCTCAGACAGTCAACGCTTACTATAACCCCACAACCAACGAGATCTGCTTCCCCGCAGGAATACTGCAGTACCCGTTCTTTGACATGAGTGCCGATGATGCCTTCAACTATGGTGCTATCGGCGTTGTCATCGGCCACGAGATGACTCACGGATTTGATGATCAGGGCCGTCAGTTTGACAAGGACGGTAACTTTACCGACTGGTGGGCTCCGGGTGATGCCGACAAGTTCAAGGAGCATGTACAGGTTATCGTTGACCACTTTGACAACATCAAGGTCCTGCCTGACCTGAACGGTAACGGCTCACTTACATTGGGTGAGAATATCGCTGACCACGGTGGTCTGATGGTTGCTTATCAGGCATTCAAGAATGCCACCAAGGATGCTCCGCTCAAGACCGTTAACGGTTATACTCCCGAGCAGCGTTTCTTCATGGCTTACGCAGGTGTATGGGCCGGCAATATCCGTGACGAGCAGATCCGTAACCAGACCAAGAGTGATCCTCACTCACTTGGCCGCTGGCGCGTAAACGGCACACTGCCGCATATTGACGCCTGGTACGAGGCATTCAACATCACACCTGACAACAAGTTGTATCTGGCTCCCGAGAAGAGAGCAAGCATCTGGTAATCAGAGGTGAGGATATCAGCTGGTATAAGAGAGGACTATCTTGACCGGAGTGTAAACCCCGGTCAGGACTTCTACCGTTTCAGTTGCGGCGGATGGCTTGACGCCAATCCTCTGCCTGATGAATATCCCAGCTACGGAACATATGATGAGTTGGCTGAACATAACCGTCAGCAGCTCAAAGACCTTATAGACGGCATCATTGCACAGGAGAATGCTCCGGGCAGTGATGCCGCCCGTATTGCTGACCTCTACAATCTGGTAATGGATGTGGAGCGCCGCAATGCGGACGGACTGGCTCCCATCAGACCGTATATGGAGCGTGTCCGTGCCATCGGCAGCCGTCAGGAGCTGATAGACGCTATGATTGAACTGGACTCTTACGGGGTTACCGGTTATTTTGACGTTGGCATCGGCCCTGATTTGAAGGACAGCAAGAGCAATATCGTCGGTTTGAGTCAGGGTGGTCTGACACTTGGCGACAAGGAGTATTATACAGACCGCGACCTGCAGACCATAAACATCCGCAAGGCGTTCAAGAAACATATGGTGCGAATGCTGATGCTGGCGGGTTACAGCCGATGGGAGGCCCGCTCGCGTATGCGCACTGTCTGGCGTATCGAGAAGCGTCTCGCAAAAGCGTCAAAGAACAACGTCCAGTTGCGTGATCCGGCCGATAATTACCACAAGATGTCCATTGACCAGCTCTATGAACAGCTGCCGGGATTGGACTGGAGAGATTTCTTCGGTAAGCTGGGTTTGAACGGAGTGGAGTGGGTTGACGTGGGTCAGCCTGAAGCTATCCGTGAGGCAATCCGTGTACTGAACGAAGAGTCGCTTGAGGACCAGAAGATCCTCATGGAGTGGCAGATGCTCGACTCCAACGGCACGCGAATAGGCAAGGAGGCCGATGATGCCGATTTTGACTTTTATGGTCGAACTCTGAGCGGCCAGAAAGAGCCCAAACCTATGTGGAAACGTGCTACTTCGGCAGTAAGCGGTACGCTTGGAGACGCTATCGGAAGGCTCTATGTAGAGCGTTATTTCCCGGTTGAGGCCAAGGAACGTATGATAGATATGTTCCATAACCTTAAAAGGGCGCTTGCACGTCGCATTGAGGCTCAGGAGTGGATGAGTGACGATACCCGCAAGCTGGCACTCGACAAACTGGATGCATTCAAATTCAAGATAGGCTATCCCGACAAGTGGCGTGACTACTCCAAAATGGTGATTGATCCCTCAAAAACCCTGTTTGAGAACAGCGCATCGATAAGCCGTTTCTTCTGGAACGATATGGTTGAACGCAAGTTCAGGAAGCCTGTCGATCCTGACGAGTGGTACATGAATCCGCAGGAGATAAACGCCTATTATGATGTCTCCACTAACGAGATTTGTTTCCCCGCGGGAATACTGCAGTATCCTTTCTTCAGCCTGGAGGCCGATGACGCCTTCAATTACGGAGCCATAGGTACCATCATGGGCCATGAGATGACCCACGGATTTGATGACGAAGGCCGTCAGTTTGATAAGGAGGGCAACATGTGCAATCTGTGGAGTACAACCGATACCCGCCGTTTCAACCGTCGTGTAAAAGTGCTGACTGACTGGTTTGACAACATAGAGGTCCTGCCGGGAATCAAGGCCAACGGCAAACTCACTTTGGGTGAGAATATTGCCGATCACGGAGGTCTGACTGTTGCTCTGGAGGCTTTCCGCGAGACAGGAAACTGTAAGGCCGATGATATTAAGTTGGGATTCTCTCCGCTGCAGCGTTTCTTTATTGCATACGCCTGCACGTGGGCCGAGAACTGCCGCGACGAGATGATACTCCAGCAGACCAAGAGCGACGAGCATTCGCTTGCCCGTCTGCGTGTGAACGGTGCTTTGCCTCACATAGACGAGTGGTACGATGCATTCGGTATAAAAGAGGACGATCCCATGTATATTGCACCCGATAAACGAGTACGTATCTGGTAACCATGAAAGAGGCTAAATCCGTAGAATTGCTCTCACCCGCCAAGAACCTGGAGTGCGGAATAGAAGCCATAAAGCATGGTGCCGATGCAGTATATATCGGTGCCGGAAGGTTCGGCGCCCGTCAGGCTGCGGGGAATCCGGTCGAGGATATAACAGAACTTATCCGTTTTGCCCATTTCTATGGAGCCAAGGTCTATGTGACCGTAAACACCATACTCAAAGACTCAGAGCTTGCCGATGCCGAGAAACTGATTTGGCAGCTTTATGAGGCCGGGGCCGATGCCCTGCTTGTACAGGATATGGCGGTTCTAAGGATGAAACTGCCACCAATAGCTCTGCATGCCAGCACCCAGTGCGATGTGCGCAGCATAGAGAAGGTTCGCTTTCTGGCCGGTTGTGGTTTTACCCGTGTCGTCCTGGCACGTGAACTCTCACTTGATGAGATTCGTAGCATACACGAAGCCTGTCCCGATGTGGAGTTGGAATGTTTTGTTCACGGTGCCCTGTGCGTGAGTTACAGCGGACAGTGCTATGCATCACAATACTGCTTTGGACGCAGCGCCAACCGCGGAGAATGCGCCCAGTTCTGCCGTCTCAAGTTTGACCTTGTTGATTCTGATGACAATGTCATTCTCAAAGGCAGGCATCTGCTGTCCCTGCGTGATATGAACCGTATGGATAGCCTTGAAGAGCTAATGGATGCAGGCGTATGCTCATTCAAGATTGAAGGCCGGCTCAAGGAGACATCGTACGTAAAGAATGTTACAGCCGCATACAGTGATGCGGTTGACAGAATACTGGAGCGTCGGCAGGAATACCGCCGGGCTTCATCGGGCCACAGCGAACATATGTTCACTCCTGATGTCAGCAAGAGCTTCAATCGCGGATTTACAGATTATTTCCTGCATGGACGCAGGGCCGATATCTGGTCACCAAACAGCCCCAAGTCCATAGGGGAACTGATGGGACAGGTTCGTGTGGCCGGCCGAGGTTTCATAACTCTGGCGGGAAGCAAACCGTTCCACAATGGCGACGGACTCTGCTATATTGACCATGACGGTGAACTCAAAGGTTTCCGCGTGAACCGTGTTGAGAACGGTCGCATATTCCTTTATTTGGAGAGTGGCGAAATGCCCTCAATCCCGATCGGAACTGACGTCTATCGCAACTTTGACCAGGAGTTTGAGAAGACGCTGAGCAAGGAGAGTGCCGTAAGGAAGATATCTGTTGAAATAAAGTTTGAGGAGACTTCGGACGGCTATCGGGTAAGTATGACCGATGAAGACGGAAATGTGGCTGCGGTGGAATCGGACTGGAAGAAGGAGGATGCCCGTACGCCGCAGGAGGCAAATATACGTACACAGCTGGGCAAACTTGGTAATACCGGATTTGAGGCACGCAGTATTGAGGTTAGGTTGGAAGGAGAGCGTTTCATTCCCTCATCATTACTGTCTGATCTACGCCGTCAGGCGGTATCGGAACTGGAGAAGGCTAGGATGGACTCTTATGTTAGTCCGGCACAGGGAAATGCATCGGGATTAAACGATTATCCGGTAAAGGAATTGACATATCTGGGTAATGTGATGAATGCCCAGGCTCGCACGTTCTATCAGGATCACGGTGTGCTCAGCGTTGATGATGCTTTTGAGAAGACGGTGCCGGACAGCGTGGTGATAATGTTCTGCCGCCACTGCATAAAGAACTCAATGGGACTGTGCCCAAAGAACCGCAAACAGGATGTCAAAGTACATGAACCGTTGTATCTGCAATCGCAGGACGGTCGCCGTTTCAGGCTCAGATTTGATTGTACACGCTGCCAGATGGAAGTTTTGGCGGAGTAAATGATATTTAACGGGAACTTTACTTATTTTTGCGGAGACAATAAGATTAACCTATTAAACTGAATATTTATGAAAAGATTTGGAAAGATTCTGGCAGTTGCCGCTCTGGCAATGGTTTCTTACAGCGCATCAGCCGAGCTTGCTCCCCAGTGGACAAAGGGTACCGTTATTGCTAATGCCGGTGTAGGTGTTTCTCCTTTCGGCGGAACAATTTCTGTTGATTATGTATTGGTTGACGAATGGTGGAAGGGCCATTTTACAGTTGGTGGTGAAGTAAATATTTGCAAGCCTGTAAATTATGATTCAGCCATTGGCGTTACTCCTCGTGCTACATATGGTTTGAATATAACAGACCAGTTCGAGGTTCATGCTACTGCACAGGTAGGTTTTGGCATGAGAAGCTGGACCTATTGGGATGGCGAGAAAGATGTAAAAGACAGACACAACTTCATATTCTGGGAAAACCTTATAGGTTGCCGTTATTTCTTTATTGATAATCTGGCAGTATGTGCTGAACTCGGTTATGCAGACTGGTTCCCCGCACTGCGTGCAGGTATATCATTCAAGTTCTGATAATCACCCCTTTTGATCAGGTGCCATTGGGGACGGTTCTTTTTGGCTCCTTTTTATTCTTAACCACTAAAAGAACAGCGACTTACAATTAAGCCGCTGTTTCTTATTTAGCAAAAAGGTGCCAAAAAGAACCGTCCCCAATGGCACCTTTTTTTTATCTTCGCACTGTTATGAGAAGATTCGCCTTTGTATTATTGCTGGCAACCTCACTGGTATGCCAGGCTGAGACCGTCATCAAAGTGTCAATGGACAATGCCATCCAGACCAACGGTGGCCGATGGGAAGGATGGGGCACCAGCCTGTGCTGGTGGGCCAACCGTATAGGCTATAACGAGACGCTTACGGAAAAATCGGCCGACCTCTTCTTTGATGCCGAAAAGGGCTTGGGTCTTAATATAATGCGCTACAACGTAGGCGGAGGCGATGATCCCACTCATCACCACATAACCCGCACCGACAGTGATGTTCCCGGTTGGATGTACATTGACGAGAACGGAGAACGTAAGTACGATTATACGGCCGATTCCCGCCAGCTCAATGTCGTAAAAGCCGCAATGAAAGCAGCCGGCCAGGATGCCTACCTGGAGATATTCAGTAACTCGCCTCCATACTTCATGACCAACAGCGGATGCTCCACAGGCAACTTCAAGGCCGAGGAGAACAATATCAAGGACGATGAGTACGATGATTTTGCCGAGTACATGGCTCACGTGGCAAACTATATGACCCGCAATATGGGTCTCAAGGTAAAGAGCGTATCGCCCATGAACGAGCCAAACACCAACTACTGGCCCGCCATGAACTATAAGCAGGAGGGCTGCCACATTGATGCAGGTGAGGCACAGTCCAAGTTACTTGTTCTTACTAAAGAGGCACTGAACCGTTACGGTCTTAAAGACATTGTCCTTACCACCAGTGATGAGACTAACCCCGGCAAGCAGATAGAGGAGATCCAAACCCTTACTCCCGATGCCCGTGCCGCCATAAACCGCATAAGCGTGCACACCTACGGAACCAACAGTATCCGCGAGATGGGTCAGTTGGCTAAAGACGAGAAAATAAACCTATGGATGAGTGAGGTAGACGGCAACGGAACCGCCGGCCAGAATGCCGGAGAGTTGGCAGCCGGCCTGTGGCTTGCCGAAAAGATAATAACCGATATCCAGGCGCTGGAACCATCGGCCTGGGTGCTGTGGCAGGTAATAGACACACACATCAGCAAAGACGGCTACATGGGTCGTCGTGACGGAGGTCCCCTGCGCACCCAGGGAGGCTATTGGGGAACAGCTTGCGCCAACCACGACACCGGTGAGATCCTACTCACCCAAAAGTACTATGCATTCGGTCAGTTCAGCCGCTACATCCGTCCGGGAGCTACCCTGATAAACTGTCCCACCGACCGCCGCTCCGGTGTCAAAGCCCTTGCTGCAATAGATCGCAAGAATAAAAAGATGACGGTGGTACTAACTAATACGACTGATCAAGAAAAAGAAATAGTGTTACAACTTGAAGGTCTGAAAGCAAAAGGTCAAGCCACTCAAATCCGAACTAGTGGCCAATTTGTCGACGGAGAACATTGGTCTGAATCCAAAGGACCAAAAGTTTCAGACTCAAAATTGAATGTCAATCTTGTCCCCAATTCAGTTACCACATTTATTGTTTCCTGCAAGTAAAGGTTTATAATTTGGACTAAGTAGCAGGATTAACAGGACAGGGAGCATCAGCGGCCGGCGTTAAGCGGAGAGTCCACGGAGGATCCCGTTAAGAACGGCGCATGTTCGAGGAACGTTCGACCCCGTAGGGGGCGATAAGGACGAGTTCGACGTTTAGGGTCCGGAGGGGCTCGGAGTAGCCAGGCCGGTGTTGTCTTCCGGACCTGTTAATCCTGCGGTCCAATTATAAACCTTTACTTTTAGCCTCATTCCATAAGGCATCCATCTCTTCAAGAGTCATATCCTTAAGTTGACGTCCCTGGCTGATTGCAGCCTCCTCAACATAGTTGAAGCGGCGTATGAACTTCTTGTTGGTGCGCTCCAGGGCATCATCGGGGTGAATCTTGTAGAGACGTGCTACGTTGATGATTGAGAACAGTAAATCGCCAAGTTCGCTTTCTGCCTTTTCCTTATCGGCCGCCGCAATCTCCTGCTTGAGTTCGGCATACTCCTCCTTTACCTTGTCAAGAGCGCCGTCGGGTGTATCCCAGTCAAAGCCCACATGAGCTGCCTTCTCCTGAATGCGGAAAGCCTTGATGGTTGACGGCAGTGCATCGGGCACACCTGCCAGCACGCGTTTGTTGCCGCCCTTCTCCTTGAGCTTGAGCTGCTCCCAGTTCTGGAGCACCTGATCGGCACCATCTACATTGGTCGTACCGTAAATGTGGGGATGACGGTAGATAAGCTTGTCACAAAGCTTGTCACAAACATCCTTGATATCGTAATCGCCGGTCTCGCTGCCTATCTTGGCGTAGAATACGACGTGTAAAAGGACGTCACCAAGTTCCTTGCAGATATCGGCCTTGCTGTCCTTCATGATAGCATCACAAAGCTCATAAACCTCCTCAATGGTATTCTGACGGAGTGAGTCATTTGTCTGTACACTGTCCCAAGGACACTTCTCCCTGAGTTCATCCATTATGTCAAGCAGGCGTCCGAATGCCTGCATCTTCTCCTCGCGTGTATGCATATTATTATATTTTAGCGCAAAATTACGTATAAAATCCGTACCTTTGCACCCAATTTGAAACAGAGGTATTTCTTTATGGAATTAGCAAGCAAATACAATCCCGCCGATGTAGAGGGAAAGTGGTACAAGTATTGGGAGGATGGCAAGTTTTTTCACTCAGAGCCCGATGGCCGTGAGCCTTATACAATAGTCATTCCGCCACCAAATGTGACCGGTGTCCTGCACATGGGTCACATGCTTAACAACACAATTCAGGATATCCTGGTGCGCCGTGCCCGCATGATGGGCAAGAACGCCCTTTGGGTACCCGGAACTGACCATGCTTCAATCGCTACCGAGGCTAAGGTTGTTGCCAAGCTTGCAGCACAGGGTATAAAGAAGACAGATCTTACCCGTGAGGAGTTCCTTAAGCACGCATGGGAGTGGAAAGAGGAGCACGGAGGCATTATCCTCAAGCAGTTGCGCCGTCTGGGTTGCAGCTGTGACTGGGACCGCACCGCATTCACAATGGATGACCTGCGCTCTGAGAGCGTGATCAAGGTGTTTGTTGACTTGTATAACAAGGGCCTGATTTACCGCGGCGTACGTATGGTAAACTGGGATCCCAAGGCTCAGACAGCTCTCAGTGATGAGGAGGTCGTTTACAAGGAGGAGCACAGCAAACTGTACTATCTGAAGTACTATGTTGCCGATGCTGCTGAGAACCCTGTAAAGCCTACCGGTGCAGAGGGTGAGATAGTTCACAAGGATGCCAAGGGCTACTATGCAGTGGTTGCAACCACACGTCCCGAGACCATCATGGGTGATACCGCAATGTGCATCAACCCCGCCGATCCCAAGAACGGCTGGCTCAAGGGCCATAAGGTAATTGTGCCTTTGGTTAACCGTGTGATTCCTGTAATTGAAGATGATTATGTTGACATTGAGTTCGGTACCGGATGCTTGAAGGTAACTCCTGCTCACGATGTCAATGACTATATGCTGGGTGAAAAGTACAACCTTGAGACCATTGACATATTCAACGACAACGGTACTCTGAGCGAGAAGGCCGGACTGTACGTAGGTATGGACCGCTTTGCCGTAAAGAAGCAGATTGCCATTGATCTGGATAACGCCGGTCTGCTGGAGAAACTTGAGGATTACACCAACAAGGTGGGTTACAGCGAGCGCAATCCGGATACCGTAATTGAGCCCAAACTCTCAATGCAGTGGTTCCTCAAGATGCAGCACTTTGCTGATATGGCTCTGCCTCCGGTAATGAACGATGAGCTCAAGTTCTATCCGCCCAAGTACAAGAATACATACCGCAACTGGCTGGAGAACATCAAGGACTGGTGTATAAGCCGTCAGCTCTGGTGGGGACACCGCATCCCGGCTTACTTCATGCCCAAGGGCGGATTTGTAGTTGCCGAGACAATTGATAAGGCTGTTGAGCTGGCCCGCCAAAAGAGTGGAGACAACAGCCTTACCGCTGCCGATTTGCGCCAGGATGAGGATGTGCTGGATACATGGTTCAGCTCATGGCTCTGGCCTATCAGCCTGTTCGATGGCATCAACAACCCCGATAACGAGGAGATCAAGTACTACTATCCCACAAATGACCTTGTGACCGGTCCGGATATCATATTCTTCTGGGTAGCCCGCATGATCATGTCGGGTTACGAGTACAGACACGATATGCCTTTCCGCAACGTATACTTTACCGGTATCGTTCGCGACAAACTGGGCCGTAAGATGAGTAAGTCACTTGGTAACTCACCTGATCCCATAGGCCTGATTGAGCAGTATGGTGCCGACGGCGTACGTATGGGTCTTATGCTCTCTGCTCCTGCAGGTAACGACATACCTTTTGATGAGGCTATATGTGAGCAGGGCCGTAACTTCAACAACAAGATCTGGAACGCGTTCCGTCTTACACAGACTTGGACCGTAGCCGATATAGAGCAGCCCGAGAGCGCAAAGGTTGCAGTGGAGTGGTTCCGCAGCAAGCTTAACAGCACCGCTGCCGAGATGGATGACCTGATGTCAAAGTATCGTATCAGCGAAGCCCTGATGGCAGTTTACAAGCTGTTCTGGGATGAGTTCGCAAGCTGGTATCTTGAGATTATCAAGCCCGTTTACGGACAGCCCATCGACTCAAAGACATATGCAGCTACACTTGAGATGTTTGAGCAGCTGCTCATGCTGCTGCATCCCTTCATGCCGTTCATCACCGAGGAGCTTTGGCACGCAGTACGCGAGCGCAAGGATGGTGAGAGCATCATGAACCAGAGCATCGTTAACCTTGTAAAGGGTAAGGCCGATGCCAAACTGCTTGCTCAGTTTGAGGATGCCAAACAGGTTGTGACCGAGATCCGCTCGGTGCGCAAGGCCAAGAACATCGGCCCGCGTGAGCCGCTTACCGTTGAGGCTGTGGGCAGCAACCCGCTTGCAGCAATGAACAGCGTGATACTCAAGATGGCAGGACTGGATGAGATTGTCGTAGTGGCTGCCAAGAGTGAAGGTACTGCCGCGTTCATGATAGGAACCCAGGAGTATGCCGTACGTCTGGGCGGACTCATTGACGTGGAAGCTGAGCTTAAGAAGATGCAGGCCGAGCTGGAGCACCTGGAGGGATTCCTCAAGGGTGTCAACGCCAAACTGCAGAACGAAAACTTTGTGGCACACGCTCCTGCCGCCGTGGTTGAGAACGAGCGCAAGAAGCAGGCCGATGCCACTCAGAAGATAGCAACCATAAAGGAGAGCATGGCTGCTCTCAAGAAATAAATGGAAGAGAACGAGGTAAAAACCAAGGGTAAATCCATATCGACAGGCGCAATTGTCGGTATTGTGATTGCTTTTTTAGCAGTGGCAGGCATTGCAGTCTTCTACATGCTTTCCTGGCAAAAGAGTCAGCAGAATATTGAGGAGATGACCCAGCTCTTTGAGATTGAGAAGGAGGAGATGGAGAACGAGTACTCCGGATTCGCCGTCCAGTATGATGAGATGAAGGTGCATATCTCAAACGACTCTCTTATTCGTCAGCTGGACCGTGAGAAGCAGCGCACCCAGCAGCTTCTGGAAGAGTTGCGTCAGACCAAGGCCACCAATGCGGCAAAAATCACTGAACTCAAGAAAGAGTTGACAACCGTTCGTGCGGTGATGCGCACATATGTAAGGCAGATAGACTCTCTGGATCAGGTGAACAAGCAGTTGGCCAAAGAGAATACCCGTGTACGTCAGCAGTATCAGGAGCAGACCAAGGTTGTGGCTCAGCTTACTGTCGATAAGCAGAAAGCCGAGGAGAAAGTGGCTCTTGCATCACAGCTGGATGCAGCTGCAATAACGGTGACTCCCAATAATAAACGTGGAAAGGAGGATCATAAGGTCAGGAACGTGACACAGTTTGTGGTAAACTTTACCATAGTAAAGAACATAACTGTCAAGACCGGCGAAAAGACCGTTTATTTGCGTATAACCAAACCTGACGGTGAGCCGTTGGTGAAAGATGCAAGCAACACGTTCCGTTATGAGAACGTGTCACTTGAGTATTCTGCCAAGAAGTATATCGAATATACCGGCGAACAGCAGGAGGTAACCATGTATTGGGATGTTGAGGAATATCTCAGTGCAGGCACATATACAGCATATCTGTTCGTTGATGGCGTAATGATAGGCGAGCAGAGCGTTACACTTAACTGATAAACCCATAGAATGAGTTCATTCCGCGAGCTTGGCGTATCCGAGAGGATACTCAAGGCAATTGAGGAACTTGGATTTGAGCAGCCCATGCCGGTCCAGGAGGCTGTCATTCCCTATCTTCTGGAGGAGGGCAGCGGTGATGTTGTGGCTTTGGCCCAGACCGGTACCGGCAAGACAGCCGCATACGGTATTCCTGTAATACAGCAGACCGATGTTGACAGTAAGGATGCTCAGTTTCTGATACTGAGTCCCACACGTGAACTCTGCGTTCAGATAGCCAGTGACCTGGCCGATTTCTCGCATTACATCGAGGGCCTGCACGTAATTCCTATGTACGGCGGTTCATCGATAGAGAACCAGATACGTAATTTCAAGCGAGGAGCACATGTCATCGTAGCCACTCCGGGCCGTCTTATCGACCTTATGGAGCGCGGCGTGGTAAGTCTTGACACAATCCGCACTGTCATCCTTGATGAGGCCGATGAAATGCTAAACATGGGATTCAGTGAGGATCTGGAAAAGATACTTTCATCGGTTCCCGTAGAGCGTAAGATGCTTATGTTCTCGGCCACCATGAGCAAGGAGATACAGGCCATATCACAGAAATATCTTAACCATGCCCGCGAGATTGTAATAGGTACACGTAATGAGGGTGCCGAGAATGTGGAGCATGTATACTACATGGTACACGCCAAGGACAAGTACTTGGCACTTAAGCGTATTGTCGACTACTATCCATCCATATACGCAATCATATTCTGCCGTACCCGACTGGAGACTCAGGAGATTGCCGACAAACTGATGCAGGACGGCTATAATGCCGATTCACTGCACGGTGACCTGTCGCAGGCCCAGCGTGACCTGACCATGAACAAGTTCCGCAAGCATCAGCTGCAGCTTCTGGTAGCTACCGATGTGGCCGCACGCGGACTGGATGTGGACAACCTTACACACGTGATCAACTTTGGTCTGCCCGATGACATTGAGAACTATACCCATCGCAGCGGCCGTACGGGTCGTGCTGGCAAGAAGGGTGTGTCGATATCTATCGTGAACCTGCGCGAGAAGGGTAAGATACGTTTCATCGAGAAGGCCATAGGCAAGACTTTTGTTCAGGGTACCATGCCTACAGGTACCCAGATATGCGAGAAACAGCTCTATAAGGTAATAGATGATCTGGAGCGTATCCAGGTAAATGAAGAGCAGATTGAGAAGTTCCTGCCCGAGATATTCCGTCGTCTGGACTGGATGGACAAGAACGATATCATAAAGCGCATAGTAACCCGTGAGTTCGGGCGCTTTGTGCGTTATTATCAGGATGCTCCTGAACTTGAGGAGGTTACCCGCAGCGATGCCGATGCCGAGAAACGCAAGAAGAAGGACCGTCATCGCGCACAGAAGGGCTATACCCGCTTCTTCATAAATATCGGCAAAAAAGATCATGTCCAGCCGGTGCACATTATTGAGATGCTCAACCGTAATGTGGCAGGGCGCGTTGATGTGGGCCGAATAGACCTGATGCAGAGCTTCTCATTCTTTGAGTGCCCCGAGGAGTACACCGAGGAGATTTTGGACGGAATGGACGGCGTAAACTACAAGGGCCGCCAGGTTCATGTTGAGGTTGCCGAGACCCGCTCTGAGGATGGAACTCCGCGAGAGGAAAAACCGGCACGTGAACGCAAGCCAAAGCCTCGTAAGGAAGAAAAGCCTCGTCGTGAAGAGAAACCTCGTAAGGAGAGTAAACCAACCCGTGAGGAGAGAGCTTACCGCGAGGAAAAGACTTCACGTACGCCCAAACGTGCTCCCAAAGTCCAGATAGCCCAGGATGATGACTTCTGGAATAACTTTGAAAACGAGGACTGGCACCAGTTCTTCCGTAATGAAGAAGGTCGTTCAAGTGGTGGGCGCAAAGAGGGCCGGAATCCTAAACGCAAGGAAAAGAAACCGGCCCGTAAGGAAAAGGTAAACGGCCGCAAAGCATCGCGTACCGTTACCAAACCCAAGAAACGTCGTTAAAAACTCAGGTTGACACCACCCATGAAGGCAATGCCCGGCATTGGGTATCCGTCGTTTATCTGATATTTTGTATTCAACAGGTTGTCACCATTAACCCAAAGTTGTACCATATTGGTGAGCTGATAGGATACGCGGGCGTTCCAGAGCAGGAAGTTCTCCTTCTTGTCAGGGCCTACTGCTGAGTAGAGTCCGTTGATGTATTGAAGGCCGGTGCTTACATGCAGGCCGTTGCTGGTATATGAGCCTCCCAGATAAACCTTATGCTCAGGTGCTCCAATGACCGGAGTCTCCATGTTCAGGTAACTGTAGTTGCCGTGAACGGCTATGCTCTTGCTGACCAGGTATGATGCCTGCAGCTCCACGCCCTTGTTCTTGAGCTCTCCGCTGTTCTGGTTAAGCATTGGAGGAGGAGCTGTTGGGTTGGGAGCTGTAATGATAATGTTGTCAGCGTCAAGATAGAACAGGTTGACTCCGTAGTTGAGCTTGCCGTCCAGAAGTGTCTGTGAGAATGCTAGCTCATAGTTCCACAAACGCTCGGCCTTTAGGGCTGCATTCTGGGGCGGATACATGAACATCTCCCTGATGATGGGGTAGCGGAATCCCTTGCCTACAGAAAGCTTGACCTCGGCATTGGCGGGCAGATGAAAAGCGGCACCAGCCTGGGGTACAAGTTCAGTGCCTGCCTTTGAGTGATGGTCAACACGAAGACCTGCATTCAGAGTGAGCCAATCGCCAATGGTCTGGCGGGTCTCAAGATAACCGGCTATCTCATCCTCGCTGGCGTCGACCTGGAGAACATCGTCTCCTGCCGTTGGACCGTCAACGAAATGGTTGTTAGCCTTGCCACCGTAACTGTAATAATCAAATCCCAGTGTCAGTCGGTTGCCTTCAAAGAAGTTGGCACTCTGCCATGCTGATGCACCCCACATCTGATCATTAGATATGAAGCGGAACAGTTTGGGTGTGGCACCTTGGTTATAACCGTCATTGATCCAGTGGTTACCCCAGCTGTAGAAGACGCTGACTGCACCTGATGTATTTCTGTATTTGTTCTCGATGAAGAGGGCTGTAGTTCCGCGGGTGATATCTTGATCGGCATCGATAAGAGGAGCGCTCTCCGGACCTGGTTGTGAAGCCTTGAAACGTGTAATGTCTACGTTGGCCGATGCGTTCCAGTTGTCTGAGATATCGTAACCCAGCTTGGCATATCCGCCAAACTGCTCAAAGTCCATGTTGTCACGGTGTCCGTCGGTACGGTTGTATGAGCCCGATGCAACGGCGCTCAACTTACCCTGACGGGTGTTGACAGATAATTCGCTTTCGGCGGTATTGAATGAACCGTACCCTGCATGAACATATGCATGGGTGCCGTCCTGGGGTTTCTTGGTTACAATATTGATGACACCGGCCATGGCATCGGATCCGTAAAGAAGTGAAGCGGGACCGCGCAGGACCTCAACCCTTTCGGTCATGAGTGACTGATAAGAGTCTGCAATGGGGTGTCCGTAAATACCGGCGTAGTTGGGATGTCCGTCAATAAGAATCAGCATACGTGCCGAGCTGCCTGACATACCGCGCATGGATATGTTACCTGCGGCACCGCCCGATACTCCGTATCCTACATATCCTCGCTGGGTGACAAAGAGTCCCGGAACCTGCTCGGTAAGCAGGGGCAGGAGTGATGTGCGGTTGGTCTCCTCAATGGCGGCACGGTCAACCACGTTGACGGTCTGTGACAGATGACGTACGTCGGTGGCACTGCGCGTACCTGTTATTACTACCTCCTGGAGAATTGAATCCGTGGGCTCGGTTGCCTGTACTGTGCTGAATGATATTGCTGCTGCAGCAAGAAATAAAGCAATGCGTTTCATAGAAAGGGTTGGTTAGTTATGACTGCAAATATAGCAAAGTAGCACGAATTGTTATAATCGTGCCACTAAAAGAAATAAAAAAAAGATTTAATCGGCGCGGCTCATAAGCAGCTTGCCGTGGCGGATGCCCTTGATTGATGTCATCTCATCGGCCAGTGCGGTAAGCAGGCGGGCCTCGCCCATGACAGTGCACACATGCAGGCAGGTGCCCTCATTGATGTAGTGCTGCTGTGACGAGAGTACAAGATTCTGGTGGCGGATCTGTATATCCGATATGCGTGCGGATATATCGGTCCGCTGCTGGTCATATATTATAAATATGGTACCTGCGACAATGTGGTTGCACTGCCACTTCTTCTCGGCTACATTCTTCTCAATCAGAAAGCGTATGGCCTGCGAACGGTTGGCGAAACCGTCCTCCTTTACCAAGGAATCCAGCTGCTCCAGCAGCTCATCCTCAAGCGATACTCCGAATCTTTTCAGTGCCATAACTTCTGCAAATCTAAACAAAATTTTTACCTGTTGAAAACTTCTCTTTCAGAAAGCCCCGGAAGTTATTAACAGCCCGTATCATCGTATTGTTTTTATCATATCTTTGCTAGCGTCATTGGTTTCCGAAGGGGCGACGCCTCCAGGAATAATTTGGAATCCGGTGAAAATCCGGGACAGTACCTGCTGCTGTAATTCCCTGATTATAAGTCCGATGCACTCTCTGCCACTGGCCGTTAAGGGACCGGGAAGGCGCACGGGACGGGATAAGTCAGAAGACCTGCCAATGACATTGGGCCCTTGGTTCTTGCAGGACTACAAGGCCGGGGATTAAAGGGAGTTATCCTGATAGAAACTGTAACTGTTTTTGTGGAGAGACAGGCTCTCTCTGCAGTGCTGACTTGATGAATACTTTTAGTTATTTATGGAGACATATATTGTAAAAAGAGATGGCAAACACGAGGTGTTTACCATTGACAAGATTAAGGCCGCTATCTCCAAGTCTTTCCTGGCTTCAGGTGCATTTGCAACTGAAGAGGTTATGACCGGAATCCTGAGCCATCTGACTATCCAAAGCGGTATCAGCGTGGAGGAGATTCAGAACCAGGTCGAGGTTGCATTGATGGCCGAGGGCTATTACCAGGTTGCCAAGACGTACATGCTGTACCGCAACCGTCACGCAGAGGACCGTGAGACTAAGTCAAAACTCGAGTTCCTTATGGGCTATTGTCAGGCTGCGAACGCTGCTGAAGGAAGCAAGTTCGATGCCAATGCTAATGTTGAGAACAAGAACATTGCAACTCTGATAGGTGAGTTGCCTAAAAAGGGCTTTATCCGTCTTAACCGCCGCCTGCTGTGCGACCGTATCCGTCAGATGTTCGGCAAGGAGGTGGCCGATAAGTACATCAGCCTGCTGCACCAGCATTTCATCTACAAGAACGATGAGACCAACCTGGCCAATTACTGCGCAAGTATCACCATGTATCCGTGGTTGCTGGGCGGAACCAAGTCAATAGGCGGCAACGCCACACAGCCTACCAACCTCAAGGCATTCTGCGGTGGTTTCATCAATATGGTATTCATGGTATCATCAATGCTGTCAGGTGCATGCGCTACTCCCGAGTTCCTCATGTACATGAACTACTTCATCGAGAAGGAGTACGGTGAGGATTACTACAAGCGTGCCGATGAGATCGTTGACCTGAGTATAAAGAAACGCTCTATAGATAAGGTTATCACTGACTATTTCCAGCAGGTGGTTTACTCAATCAACCAGCCTACCGGTGCACGTAACTTCCAGTCAGTGTTCTGGAACATCAGCTATTATGACCGCTACTACTTTGAGTCACTGTTCGGCGAGTTCCGTTTCCCCGACGGCGAGAAGCCCCATTGGGAGTCTCTCTCATGGTTGCAGAAGCGTTTCATGAAGTGGTTCAATCAGGAACGTCTGCGCTGCGTGCTCACATTCCCTGTTGAGACAATGGCTCTTCTTACCGAAAACGGTGACGTTAAGGATAAGGAGTACGGTGACTTTACTGCCGAGATGTATGCCGAGGGTCACTCATTCTTTACCTACATCAGCGACAATGCAGACTCACTGTCAAGCTGCTGCCGTCTTAGAAACGCTATTACCGATAACGGATTCTCATATACACTTGGCGCAGGTGGCGTAAGTACCGGTTCAAAGAGTGTGCTCACCATCAACCTGAACCGTTGCGTTCAGTATGCTTCACGCATGGGTATACCTTACCAGCAGTATATCGAGGAGGTGGTTGACCTGATGCACAAGGTTCAGTTGGCATATAATGAGAACCTTAAGGAGCTCCAGAGCAAGGGTATGCTTCCTCTGTTCGATTCCGGTTACATCAACATCGGCCGTCAGTATCTGACCATCGGTGTCAACGGACTGGTTGAGTCAGCCGAGTTCCTTGGTATCGAGATCAGTGACAATCCGCGCTACACCGAGTATGTTCAGACCGTGCTTGGTATCATCGAGAAACTCAACAAACACTATCATTCAAAGGGTGTTATGTTCAACTGCGAGATGATTCCGGCCGAGAACGTTGGTGTAAAGAACGCCAAGTGGGATAAGGAGGATGGTTATGTTGTACCGCGTGACTGCTACAACAGCTACTTCTACAAGGTTGAGGATACCACACTGAACGTAATTGACCGTTTCCGTCTGCACGGTGTCAAGTACATTGAGCATCTGACCGGTGGATCAGCATTGCACTGCAACCTTGAGGAGCACCTGTCAAAGGCTCAGTACCGCCAGTTGCTCAGAGTGGCTGCTCAGGAGGGTTGCAACTACTTTACGTTCAACATCCCGAACACCATCTGCAATGAGTGCGGCACCATTGATAAACGTTATCTCAAGGAGTGCCCGCATTGCCACTCAACCAATGTTGACTACCTGACACGTATCATCGGTTACATGAAACGTGTGAGCAACTTCTCGGCTGCCCGTCAGGTAGAAGCTGCAAAGCGTTACTACGCTACCATGTAAATGAAAATTGCGTCCTACGACATAGTTTTTCAGGATGTACCGGGAGAGGTTACGCTATCGCTTAACCTCTCCCAGTGTCCTAATTGTTGTCGTGGATGTCACAGCCCCCAGCTGCAGGAGGATATAGGTTTGTTATTGGATGATGATTTGCTGGACGGACTGTTGGATCGTTATGGACGCGATGTGACGTGTGTATGTTTCATGGGAGGTGACCGCGAGCCGGGGGAGGTAATGCGGCTCGCCGACCGTGTACATGCCGCGGGGCTTAGGACAGCCTGGTATTCAGGCCGTCAGGAACTGCCGGATTGTTTCAGAAAGGAGTCTCTTGATTACGTAAAAGTGGGACCTTATATTGAAAGCAAAGGCCCGCTTCCCAATCCAAATACCAATCAACGGATGTATCGGATAGATCAGGGAAACCTGGTGGATATCACGGCGAGTTTCAGAAAAAAAGGTGCCAAAGGGGACGGTTCTTTTTGGCACCTTGAGAAATAGGCTATTATAGCTGATAATAAAAAAAGGTGCCAAAAAGAACCGTCCCCTTTGGCACCTTTTTTAATTGACTCGTGATGTCTTAATTCTGGCCTGGACGGCCTGGCTGCGGTTGTCCGGGTCGCTGTTGTTGTCCTGGCCGCTGCTGGCCCTGCTGGAACTGGTGGCCGCGGGATTGTTGTATGTCTTTCAGCATTTGGCTGTTGAACTGCTCTTCGGCATTCTGAATCTTAAGAATCTTGGTTGCCGGGAGTATTTTCTTGAATTTCTGCAGATACTCTTTTTCAAGCTCGGCAATTTTGAGGTTGGTCTCGGCTTGGGCATCTATGGCTTTGAGGCTTTGCTCATCGGACGCGTTGGGGCCGGCAGCCTCACGCATGAAACGGCGTGTCTCGCGGTTCAGCTCGCGTTTTTTCTGTTGAAGCTCGTTATAGATGGGGAAGAATGCATCGGCCTCCTCTTGTGTGAGTTCTGCATTCTTGGTAAAGAATTCTCTCTGTTGGCGGGCGTACTCAGCCGGTGAGAACTGCTCATTGCGGTTCACCGGTTGCTGATTGCGGTTCTGGCGCTGCCATCCCTGTCTGGGCTGGTTATTCTGTGGCTGGTTCTGACCATGAACTGATACGGAAGCCAGCATACAGCCTATTAGCAGTATGAAGATCTTTTTCATAACGGTCAGTTTGCGTCAACGAGGGTGTAATACATAGTGTAGTCATCGATCATTGCTGTTTCCAGGAATGAGTCGATGTACTCGTCAGAATAGATGGTGGTCTCCTCAACCTGAGCCACATCTGTGGTGTTGTTGCGGGCGTTGATTCCTACTGCAGCCTTGATGCAGAAGAAAATACCTGCAAAAGCAGCGGCGGCATACAGATAAGGTCTGATGCGCATCCAAGGAGTTACCGTAATCTTGGTGGAATAGATTGACTCCTGCTCGGGCAGTGCGGCCATGATCTCTTGCGTCAGATTATCAAAGTAACCTTCCGGAACAGAGAACGGGCGGCGTGCCTGATGTTCATCAATCTTGTATAATCTTTCTTTTTCCATCCGTTGTTTTGACTGGTTAACAGATAAATGGTTTAATCTATGTTGTTGAAATACTCTTCAATTTTCTTGACTGCTATGTGAAATGATGCCTTGAGAGCACCTACGCTGGTTCCCAACACCTCCGATATCTCTTCATATTTCATCTCGTTGAAATACTTCATGTTAAAGACCATACGCTGTTTGTCGGGCAGGGTAGCGATAGCCTCCTGAAGTTGGCGTTCGGTAAGGTCTCCGTCAAAGTAGGGATCACTTTCAAGGCGCTCCGCAATGCTCAGGTCACCTTCATCATCTGTTTCAATCGGAACAGTGACTTTTTGGCGGTTCAGGAATGTGAGTGTTTCATTGACTGCAATACGGTAGAGCCATGTGGAAATCCTGGAATAGCCCATGAATGAATCCAGATTGACCCAAGCCTTGATAAATGTGTTTTGGAGGATGTCATTGGCATCGTCGTGTGACAGCACCATATGACGTATCTGCCAATAGAGCTGTTCGCTGAAATTGTTGACTATGGCTTCAAAAGCGCGACGGCGTGAGATGTCATCTTCGTGGAGCATCTCCAGTATCCTGCGTTCATCATATGCCATCATAGCCATAGGTCAGATTGTAACGGTAAGGTTTTCCTTTGCCAGGATGGTATTGGGGAAGGTCTTGCATGCCTCTTCAAGGAGGATGCTTTCATCCGGATAACGGGCTGAGAAATGACCCAGAATCAGTTTGCCTGCCTCGGCCTCAACGGCAGTGCGTGCGGCATCGGTAGCGGTACTGTGGAAATGCTTCTTAGCTCTGTCGGCATCTTCATCGGAGTAGGTGCAGTCGTGATACATCAGGTCTGCTCCCTTGATGACCGGAATCATCGAAGGGTTGTATGCGGTGTCGCAGCAGTATGCATAGCTGCGGCCCGGATCGGCGGGTTTGGTCAGTCGTTCATGGGGTATGACCGTTCCGTCGGCAGCAGTAAAGTCGCCACCCTCTTTGATACGGTTGTAATCCCATTGAGGCACTCCGTAGAAATCGGCAGCTGCGCGGTCCAGATGGTCCGATGTGGCTTTTTCACGAAACATGAAACCAGCGCAAGGTACGCGGTGTCTCAACGGAAATGCAGTAACTGTGAGTGAACGGTCGTCATATATTACGGCTGTCTGAGAGGGATCAAATCCTTGGAACTCAACCTGGAATTCCAGGTCACGGCAGTAAAAATCTATCTCCTGGCGCAGCATCGGCTCAAGCTCCTGAGGCGCATGAATGAAAAGGGGTGCCGTGCGTCCCAGTAATCCGAACGAGGATATCATTCCAAGCAGGCCGAAACAATGGTCTCCGTGAAGATGGGAAATAAAGATATGGTTGATGCGTGCAAAGGCTACATGCGAGCGGCGCAATTGGATCTGAGTACCTTCGCCACAGTCTACCATAAACAACTTGCCGCGGATCTCTACAACCTGCGACGAAGTGTAATGCTTGGGGCTGGGAGTTGCGGACCCGCATCCCAATATGGTGACTTCAAACTTTTCCATATCAGTGTGGTAAAGGTACAAAAAAGGACCGCACGCGTGTGCGGTCCTTTTATTAAATAATGATAATCAAGGATTACTTGTTACCACCTTCCAGCTGCTCCTTGAGAGCTGCAAGAGCGTCGATGTCACCGAGAGTGGTTGAAGCGGCCTGGTTCTGGATAACCGGCTCCTCCTTCTCCTTCTTGGCGGTAGCCTTGCGTGCAGCCTTCTTCTCAGCCTTAGCCTCTGCCTTGGCGATATCCTCGAAAATACGGCTGTGTGAAAGGATGATTCTCTTTGAATCCTTGTTGAACTCTATAACCTTGAACTGGAGAGTCTCGCCCTGCTGAGCCTGTGAGCCATCCTCCTTAACAAGATGCTTGGGAGTAGCGAAGCCCTCAACACCCTCTGCGAGTGAGATGACTGCGCCCTTGTCCATCATCTCGGTGATCTTGCCCTCGTGGATGGAATCAACGGTGTAGATTGACTCGTAAGCGTCCCAAGGATTCTCCTCAAGCTGCTTGTGGCCGAGGCTGAGACGACGGTTCTCCTTGTCTATTTCAAGAACTACAACATCGATAGGAGCACCGATGGTTGTGAACTCTGACGGATGCTTAACCTTCTTGGTCCAGCTCAGGTCGCTGATGTGGATCAGACCGTCAACACCCTCCTCAATCTCAACAAAGATACCGAAGTTGGTGAAGTTGCGTACGGTAGCAGTGTGCTTTGAACCAACGGGATACTTCTCCTCGATGTTCTCCCACGGATCCTGCTTGAGCTGCTTGATACCGAGAGACATCTTGCGCTCTGCGCGGTCAAGTGTCAGGATAACAGCCTCAACCTCGTCGCCAACCTTGATGAAGTCCTGAGCTGAACGCAGGTGCTGGCTCCATGACATCTCTGATACGTGGATCAGGCCCTCTACGCCCGGAGCAATCTCGATGAATGCACCGTAATCGGCCATAACGACAACCTTGCCCTTGACAACGTCGCCAACCTTGAGGTTAGGATCGAGTGAATCCCATGGATGCGGAGTGAGCTGCTTGAGACCGAGAGCGATACGCTTCTTCTCATCGTCGAAATCAAGAATAACGACGTTGATCTTCTGGTCGAGCTCAACAATCTCCTTAGGATCGCTTACGCGGCCCCAGCTGAGGTCTGTGATATGGATAAGACCGTCAACACCGCCCAGGTCGATGAATACACCGTAAGAGGTGATGTTCTTAACGGTACCCTCAAGTACCTGACCCTTCTCGAGCTTGCTGATGATCTCTTTCTTCTGCTGCTCAAGCTCCTCTTCGATAAGAGCTTTGTGTGAAACAACTACGTTGCGGTATTCCTGGTTGATCTTGATAACCTTGAACTCCATGGTCTTGCCAACGAATACATCGTAGTCGCGGATGGGCTTTACATCGATCTGTGAACCGGGCAGGAAGGCCTCGATGCCGAATACGTCGACAATCATACCACCCTTTGTGCGGCACTTGATGTAACCCTTTACAATCTCCTGTGAATCCAAAGCCTCGTTCACGCGATCCCATGAGCGTGACTCACGAGCCTTCTTATGTGACAGAAGCAGCTGACCCTTCTTGTCTTCTGTGTTCTCAATGTAAACTTCTACCTCGTCGCCTACTTTGAGGTCGGGGTTGTAGCGGAATTCGCTGATGGGGATGATACCATCGGACTTGTAACCGATGTTTACGATAACCTCGCGCTTGTTGATGGCTGTGACAGTACCGTTAACGACTTCGTTGTCGGCAACCTTGTTGAGGGTTGTGTCATAAGCCTGCTCGAGCTGCTCTTTTGACATGCCTGCTGCGGCAGTTCCGTTTTCAAAAGCATCCCAGTCAAATTCCTGAAGGGGAGCTACATTCTTTAAATCTTCCATTAGTTAAAATTTGAAACTAAAATAAAGTTGGACAATATGTTGTAAACACATGCCAACGCCTTGGCGGCATTGGCGGGCGCAAAGATAGCACTTTATTATTTAAATAAAGCGTTTTTGAACCAATTTTTAAACTGAAAATGCAGAGTTTCAATCAGAACCCTGCATCAAGAGTGTAGGGGACTCCTGTCGAAGTCATGCCTGCAGCCTCTACCTTGAAGTGCTTTGTGATAGAGTTGTTGTAGAACTCAACCTGTGCTTTACCCTCCTCGTCAGTGATTACGTTGGGATTCCAGTAGAGCGTACGGCGGTAATCCACGTCACCGAATATGGGACCTTCGGGGTACTGAGGTGAATAAAAACTGTAGGGACGTGAGTAACCGTCGACCGTGGTGATGCGCTTGTTTATGTTGAACAGGTCTTCACGGCTGCTTAGTTCTCCTGGCTCCTTGACCTGAATGTCGACAAGCATAAGCCTGCGATACAGATCATCGCCGAATATGGTCTGGATGGTCTTGTTCAGGAAGTTCTGGTAAAGAGGGCATTGTGCCAGGATGTTCATCATGAACATTGGCCTGTCAAAAACAATGATGCTCTTTATGTCCTTGGAATCAATAAGGCTCGGGTTCTCAAAAACACCTGTGTTAAGATAGGAAGAACTGTTGTGAACATACAGGAAGGGTTCCCAGCCGTTGATGGAGCCTATTCCTCCGCTGGAATCGAGTACAACCTCATATCCCTTGTCAATCAGGTATCCTGTCAGGTCTGTCGTGTAGTCGCCTTTGTCCAGCTCCAGTTCCACGTCCTTGACCACATCGAATGCCTCGAAAGTGAAATAGTCTATGTACATACGGTCTTCATCAATGTCCACATCGGGCAAGAGGTAACCGGTTGCCACGTTTATGACCGTGGGCAGTCCGTCATCCTCTTCCTCCTTATCCTTGGACTTGTCCTTCTTTGATCCGTTACCCTTGATTCCGGTCCAGATGAGTTCGCCGGGGGTATATGCCCTGATGGCGGGTATTGACGGACGGTCAATACGGATTCTGGCGCTGGTTCCTATAAGGGGTTTGCGGTTGGTAAAGGCACCGATGGAGAATTTGGCTTTGTCGTAGAATTCGGCCCCTATGTCAAAACCAAAGTATCCTGTGGTGTCTGTGGTGTATGAGTATATCTCAGTGAGGGTCTTGTCCTGTGGTACCAGGGATGCCGATACCTCGACTCCCTCCATGGTCTTCTTGCCTGAGTTGTTGAGAATCCAGCCGTTCAGGGTAAGGCTCTCCTCCATACGGTGACGTTCGGAGAAGTCTTTCTGGCCGGTCATGGTGTCCCAGTCATAACGCTCCCAACCCTGGACCATGCAGAGCAGGTCCATTGCCTGGTCACGCTCGGGATCATCGGAGTCAAAGTACCACGACGGGCGTTCTATGAAACCTCTCAGGTCCGATGACAACAGCATTGAAGTGCGCAGGTCATCAGCGAATGCGTTGGTCTGGGTGCGTGAGTCGCGGACGGACAGACAGAAACGGTCTCTGAAAGGATTCTCCTTCTCGTTAAGCGTAAAGTTGAGGGTTATCTTCTCAAACGGATTGTAACTCTCCTTGTCTGATGTCACTTCAAGCACCGGTGCCTTGATTACCTTGCTGCGGTGATAGAAGGAGCGGCTGGCGTATTTTATGCCGTTCTTGTCAAACAGATAGATCCTGCAGACTCCTTCTGGTACTCCCCGAAGTGATATTTTCCTTTCAACCGGAGCGTTGTCCGTCTCAATCGTGCCAAAGTCCATCAGCTCTCCGCGGCAGGTAAGTCCCATGCCTAATGTCTGGCCCGAAAGGCCGTATGTACCATCAACTGTCACGGTCAGGACGTCAGTGCTGTCCTGGGTTACTGCCATCGTGAATCCTGACGGCTCTGCCAGAGGAAGGTTGAAGCTGCGGGTGGTGCCGTCAACGTCTATCAGGACCTCGTTGCGCCTCTCCTGAGGAGTAAAGGTGAATTCTCCCATTCCGTTATGAATGGTGCTGAAAGTTATATCCTTGCCTTCAATCTGTCCGGTGGCATCAACTCCGAATCCCGTTTCATCGGTAACCTTGAATGCCACGCGGCAGGGCTTGCCAAGAATCAGATGACCTCCCTCGGGGTAGAAAGAGGCGTTGATGTTGCGCAGTTTCTCGGTCTTGGGACGGAATTCTGATGTCTCGGAACGCTTGATGGTGATTACCGGACTGGATTCGTAATAGTTTCCCTCCTCCTTGGGCGGGTCATATACGGCCAATACCCTGGAGAACAGTATCTCGTTGTCAAAGTTCAGCATATAACTGGTGTAGGCACGAACCTCATAGAAACCGCTGGGGTATTCCACTACGCCGCGTTTCTCACGGGCCTGTGCTGTCGAGCCGTCCAGCAGGGGGAATGAACCGTCAGCCTGACCTGCCACGATTTTCAGCTTCTGCTGTTTGAGAAGGACTCCTGTGGGCGAAAGCAGATCCACATACAGCACTTTACTCTGTGCCCTTTCCAGCGTTGAGGCATTGACCACGAAAGCCTTGAACCAGATGGTCTCTCCGGTATAGTATGATGTGTTGTCGAACTGGATGAATACTTTCTCCTGCGGGAATATGCTGTTGAACTGGTGAATGTTACCTGCGTATTTCATCAGTGAATCAACACTCGATGTCTGTGAGTGACCTGGAACGGCCATAAGAACGGCGAGTGTCAGAGTGAATAAGAATTTGTGCATCAATCGTGTTAGTTTAGTGTTTGCAAAAGTAGAAAAAAATAACTATTTTCGCAATCCGTTATGATATACGGATTTGACAACGAAAAGTATCTTAGGATACAGTCCGAACACATTAAGGAGCGCATAGCTCAGTTCGGCGACAAGCTTTATCTTGAGTTCGGAGGCAAGCTCTTCGATGACCACCACGCCAGCCGCGTGCTACCCGGTTTCCAGCCCGACAGTAAGTTGCGTATGCTCAAACAGTTGAGTGACTACGCCGAAATTGTTATCGTAATCAGTGCCGTTGACATTGAAAAGAACAAGGTGCGCAGTGACCTGGGTATCACCTACGATATGGACGTACTGCGTCTTCGTGAGGAGTTTCAGTCACGTGGTCTGATGGTAGGATCGGTGGTTATCACCCACTACAACGGCCAGTCTAGTGCCGATGCTTTCCGCGAGCGCCTGAAACGTCTGGGCATTGTTACTTACGTACACTATATCATAGAGGGTTATCCCAATAACGTGGCCCTGATTGATTCCGATGAAGGATTCGGACGCAATGACTATGTGGTGACCACACGTCCTCTGGTGGTTGTCACGGCTCCAGGTCCCGGAAGCGGCAAGATGGCTGTCTGCCTGAGTCAGCTTTACCAGGAACAGAAGCATGGAGTCAAGGCCGGTTATGCAAAATTTGAGACATTCCCTATATGGAACCTTCCGCTCAATCATCCCGTCAACATAGCTTATGAGGCTGCTACTGCAGACCTTGATGATGTGAATATGATTGACCCGTTCCATCTGGAGGCTTACGGCAAGACCACAGTCAATTACAACCGTGACATAGAGATATTCCCCGTGCTGGATGCCCTGTTTAAGGGTATCTACGGCGAGAATCCGTACAAGTCACCCACCGATATGGGTGTCAATATGGCCGGCTTCTGCATCAGCGATGATGAGGTATGCTGCCGATGCGCCAAGGATGAGGTGATACGCCGATACTATACCGCCCTGGGCGATATGGCCAGCGGCAAGACCAATGAGGTGGAGGTGAACCGCATAGCCCTGCTCATGAACAAGGCCGGTATCACTACAGCTACACGTCGCACAACTGTTGCCGCCAAGGAGCGTCAGGAGGAGACCGGAGTACCGGCAGCTGCAATGGAGCTCAATGACGGAACTATCATAACTTCCAAGACTACGGCTCTGCTTGGTCCCAGTGCAGCATTGATTCTCAATGCAACCAAGCATCTGGCAGGAATAGACCATGATGTCAAGCTCATTCCTCAGAATATGATTGAGCCCATCCAAAAGACCAAGGTTGATTATCTGCACGGTAATAACCCGCGTCTGCATACCGATGAGGTCCTGGTTGCCCTTTCGATTCTGAGCCAGCAGGACGAGAACTGCCGCAAGGCATTGGATATGCTGCCTGAGCTCCGCGGTTGCCAGGTTCACTGTACGGTACTGCTCAGTGAGGTGGACCGCAAGATTTTCCGCAAGTTGGGCGTGGGCCTGACCTGTGATCCTGTCAAGAAGAAATACTTTGCTAACGGCAAATAAATATGGACCAGAAGGATGACCTCTTGACCGAGGTGATGCAGGTGGCAACCGAGGCCGGGCATATCATGCTCGAGAACGGTGCCGAGATCTTCCGTGTAGAGGAGACCATGGAACGCATCACCCGTCATTACGGTATAGATTCCGGTCGTTTCTTTGTCCTGAGTAACGGTATCCTTACATCGGGCGGAACCCGGTACTCCAATGTGGAGTTCATCCCGTTCAAGGGGGCTCAGTTGGAGAAAGTGGTTGCTGTAAACCGTCTGTCGCGCGCTATAGAGAAGGGTGGCTGTTCCATTCAGGAGGCCCGCCAGCGCTTATCGGAAATAAAGAACATGAAGGCTAAGCCGTTCCTGGAACAGGTCATGGGATCTGCTGTGGGCAGCGGAGCCTTCTGTGCAATATTCGGCGGCAGTTATCTGGACTGCGCCGCATCGTTTGTTGCGGGTCTTCTGCTGTACGTTTTCGTGTTGCTGGTAAGTCGGCACGGCATGTCCAAGATCGTAACCAATATTCTGGGCAGCATTCTTGCTACAACTTTATCGGTACTGTTTATCAGGATAGGATTCGGCGAACATCCGGGTAACATGATAATAGGCTCGCTGATTCCTCTTATTCCCGGTGTGCCTTTTACCAACGGTATCCGTGACCTGGCAAATGAGGATTATATTGCAGGTTCTACACGAATGATTGATGCACTTACCGTTTTCTTCTGCATCGCGGCCGGCGTGGCACTGACATTTCTGGTTGACGGTCGTATTGAAAACGGTATCATCGTTCTGGACGGAATGCAGACCAGTGCCGAGACGGCAGGGTGGTTTTTCCAGGCCGTATCTGCTTTCCTGGGTACTGCAGGGTTCGCGGTATTGTACGGCGTGCCGCGTAAGGAGTATATCCATGCAAGCGTTTGCAGCACGATAGGCTGGATGGCTTATCTTGTAATTCTGCGTCTGGCAAACGCTACGGTTATTGAATCTACATTTGTGGCAACTCTGGTAGTTGTCCTGGTGTCAAGGTTTATGGCTGTTGACCGAAAGTGTCCGGTCATAGTGTTCCAGATTTGCGGAGTTTTCCCGCTAATTCCCGGTGCCGGAATATTCTGGACGGTGTATTACATAGTAAACAAGGAACTGTCGGTAGCTCTCACCACAGGGTTTACTGCACTTGGTATGGCTGTGGCCATTGTGCTCGGCATCATCTTTATGACAAGCCTCCCGGGGCGCATGTTCAAGATAGCCCAAAAGAAGGCATGATCAACGTATCGGTTTTTGATGATATGGAGCTCTGCACCGATCAGGAGGTGGAGCGCATGCTGCCGTTGGTCCCGGAACCGCGTCGCAGTGAGGCGCTTGGGTTCAAACATACATTCGGCAGGTTTGCATGCCTTAAATCGTATCTGATGCTATCGGAACTGCTCCGCTCGGAGTTCGGTTTGGAGGAGTTCAGAATGGATGTGGGAGAGCACGGCAAACCATTTCTTCCGGATTATCCCGATATCCATTTCAATATCAGCCACTGTCAGAAGGCCATCGCTGTTGTCGTGAGTGACAAACCTGTGGGAATTGACGTGGAGGCATTCCGTAATTTCAATGACGGGCTGCTTGACAAAAGCATGAATCCAGCTGAAAAAGCCGAAATACTTAAATCCGATACGCCCCAGGAGACGTTTGCTTCATACTGGACCCGTAAGGAGGCGGTATTTAAAATGCAGGGTACCGGAATAACCGATAACCTGCATAATATACTGTCGGGCGGGGTGACGACCGGCACCAAAATCAACCGCGAAAAGGGTTACGCTCTGTCTGTCGCGTGGTAATCTACCAGTCCGTTCATGGGGCTGGTTTCAATCTTTCCTATGGTCATACCAAGCAGCTCGGCGGTCTCCTTGAGCTCGTCGGCAAAACTGTTGGCCAGTGAACCTACAAAGTGTACCGGCATCCAGGGCTTGTGGTAGCTTATCACATTGCGTGTAAAGAACTCCTGGAAGCACTGGATAATGAGCTTGTGAACCTCGGGGACAGCGCGCTTGTCAAATATGAACGGCGCGAATCCTGCTATGTAACGGTTGGGAAGAGGCTTGCGGTATACATTCTCAATGATGATATCCTTGGTGAGTGAATAACGCTCCATGAATTCGCGGCTCACCGGTTCGGGTAACTGGCGTTTCAGGCAGTCGCTTATGAACCTGCGGCCCAGCGCGGCACTGCTGCCCTCATCTCCAAGTATGTAACCCAGCGACGGTACCTGGTCAATTATCTCTTTTCCGTTATAGAGGCATGAATTGGATCCTGTGCCCAGCACGCAGGCTACGCCCTCGGAATGGCCGCAAAGGGCACGGGCGGCGCCGAGCATATCACTGTCGACAGTGACTGCGGCAGCGGGAAAGAACTCCTTTAGCATGCCGGCCATCTGTGCGCAGATGGCTTCGGTAGCACAGCCGGCTCCGTAATAGAACAGCTGTGTGACTGCTCCGGAATCTATTCCTGCAATTTGTGACAGGAGCTCGTTTGATATGATGGAACGGATCTCATCGGCACTCTGATGGCAGGGGTTGATGCCTTGTGTCTTATATACTCTTAAGTCACTGAGGGTGCCAAAGAATCCCCAGTCAGTCTTGGTGGAACCGCTGTCAACTACAAGTTTCATTGTTTCTTTCCAAAATCAGGTTCGTATTTGATTATTGCCGAAACGACGCATGTTACGGCGCAGCAAGCTATTACCCAGATAAAGAATGTGCGGTAGCCCATGCTTTCCTGAAGCATGCCCGATATCATGCCGGGTAGCATCATGCCCAAAGCCATTATGCCGGTGCTTATGGCATAATGCGACGTCTGGTGCTCTCCGCGTGCAAAGTACATCAGGAACAGAGTGTATGCTGTAAATCCGAATCCGTATCCCATCTGTTCTATGAATATGCAGGTGCTAACCAAAGCCATGTTGTCTGTCGGGAACCAGCTCAGGTAGACATATACAAGATCGGGTACGGATATGGCGGCAACCATGTACCATATGCATTTTTTAAGTCCGAACCGTGACAGGGTGATTCCGCCCAGAATACCTCCAAGCAGCAGGCCTATCACTCCCAGCGTACCTTGTGCAAAACCCACCTGACCTGTGGTCAGAGCCAGACCTCCTGCAGCCTCGGAGTCAACCAGGAATAGGGGTGCAATCTTGCCTAACTGGGCTTCGGGGAACCGGAACAGAAGTATGAACAGAAGTGCAGGCAATATGTGAGGCTTCTTGAAGTAACTCACGAATGTCATTCCGAATTCCTTCAGAATGTTTTTGCCCGATACCTCTATTGTGCAGTCTGCAACGGGATGAGGCAGTATATATGAGTGGTAAAGCCAGAGTAGTATCATAAGTCCGCCTGCTACCATAAATCCCAGACTCCATGCACGCACGGTTGATCCGAACGCTTTCTCAAACTGTCCCACCAGTATGAGCAGACCTCCTTGTCCGGCTATCATTGCTATACGGTAGGCTGTATTGCGGATACCCACAAACAGGGATTGCTCACCCTCATCCAGGCCAAGCATGTAGAATCCGTCAATCGATATATCATGAGTGGCCGAACTGAATGCCAGCAACCACATTATGGCAAGTGACCAACGGAAAAAGTTGGTTGTATTGAGCGTAAGAGCTACGCCGGCCAGTCCTGCACCCAGTATAATCTGAGTGAGCAGCAACCACCAGCGTTTGGTTTTGACCAAATCCACAAAGGGGCTCCAGAACGGTTTGATAACCCAAGGCAGATATAGCCAACTGGTATACAGTGCCACATCGGCATTGCTTATGCCCAATTGCTTGAACATAATGGCCGATACGGTCACCACCAGCACATAAGGTAGTCCTTCTGCAAAATATAGCGTGGGTACCCAAGCCCACGAAGCTCTCGGTGATGCCATTTATTTAGCGGGGATAGCCTCCTTAAGTTTGTCAATTACAGCCTGACGGGCCTCAGGGGTGGGGTTTCGTTTGAGAGTGGTGCCCTCAACCAGGTTCAGGTCAGGATACTGCTGTTTGATATAGTTGAATGAGTTGGTCAGATCGCTGCTTCCTGATGTGGAGAAAATGATGACGGTCTTGCCCTTCAGGTCATTTTTCTCAATGAAAGTGTAAATGATATTGGGCGCATAGTTGCCCCAGATGGGGAATCCTATGAAAACAACATCGTACTGCTTGAGATTCTTGGGGCTCTCCTTGAGCTCGGGACGCATGGCTTTGTCGGCCATCTCCTTGAAGGCACGTGCCTCGCGGTTACCCAGGTTTACATCCTCGGCGGTGTAGGGTTGGGCACCCTCAATCTCAAACAGGTCGGCGCCGGTTGCCTTGGCCAGATCCTGTGACAGGGATTTGGTTGTACCTGAAGCTGAGAAATAGGTAATCAATACTTTAGGCTCCTTCGCTGCGCATACGGTCATTATCATAACCGCCAGCGCAAGAATCAGACTTCTCTTCATAATCGTATAGGTCGTTTTTTAGTTGCTTTCTGAACTGCGAATATAAACAAAAAATGGCTATCTTCGCCTTGAAACAATAATTGAATGCTATTATGATAATGACAACTACTCCGACCATCGAAGGTCGTAACATTACCGAATACCGTGGCGTAGTGTTTGGCGAAGTAATAACAGGTGTAAACTTTATCAAGGATTTTGCCGCAAGCATAAGGGATTTCGTGGGCGGCCGCAGCGGCTCTTATGAGGATGAACTGGTAAACGCACGTGCTCAGGCCATGAAGGAACTCGAGGATAGGGCATATAAAGTCGGTGCCGATGCCGTTGTGGGCATTGACATTGATTATGAGGTGCTGGGCCAGTCTAACAGCATGCTGATGGTTACGGCTTCCGGTACTGCAGTAAAACTGGGGTAATACCGGACAATTCTCAAATAACCCTGCTTTTTTGTTGAGGCGGCCTTTTAGGGAATGGCCACCCCGTGGGTGTTTTTTGTCTCGGCCATTACAAAGACGCTGTGCAGGCTGCCCAGGCAGCTCATGGCGCCTAACTTGTGTTGCATGAACTGCTGGTATGCGCGCATGTCGCGCGCATATACCTTTATCATGAAATCGTAGTCGCCGCTGGTGTTGAAGCACTCTGTTATTTCGTCTATATCCTGAACTGCATCAATGAACTGCTGTATCATCTCCTCGGAATGCTGCTTGAGGCGGATGTTGCATAATACCATTATGCCGTTACCCACTTTCTGTGAGTCCACTACAGCCATATATCGGGTTATGTATCCCTCCCTTTCAAGCCGTTTCTGACGCTCGAATGTGGGCGAGGGCGAGAGGTGTATCTTTTCGGCAAGTTCCTTTACCGTGAGTTGCGAGTTTTTTTGCAGCTCAATGAGAATCCGTTTGTCCGTAGAGTCAAGTCTGTACCCGTTTGCCATTTCTAGTATCTTGATAAATGCAGAATATTATACCTGTATTTGTGTTGTTAATTGTGCAAATTAAGTATATTTTCCCGAATATTCCAAAATATTTTTATAGTCAGTTTTGACACCGTATCTTTGCGGCGCAATTGCGATTTTAAAACTGAAAAAACATTTGGAATATGTCTATAAGAACAAACATCCTGGGCTACCCTCGCATGGGTGCCAATCGTGAACTCAAAAAAGCCGAGGAGGCATACTGGGCCGGAAAGATTTCAAGGGAGGAACTGCTTGATGTTGCAGCTCAGATTCGCAAAGGCAACTGGCTGCTGCAGAAGGAGGCGGGAATTGACCTCATTCCCAGTAACGATTTCTCGTTTTATGACCAGACTCTTGACCTGAGCCTGGCTCTTGGAGCTATACCTGAACGTTATGAATCCCTCAGGAATGACCGTCTGGAGCTCTATTTTGCAATGGCTCACGGCTATCAGAAGGACGGAATCGATGTGACTGCAATGGAGATGACCAAATGGTTTGATACAAACTACCATTATATCGTACCGGAATTTACCCGTAACCAGAAGTTTGAACTCACGTTCAACAAGGCCGCGGCCGAATTCAAGGAGGCATTGGGAGTGGGTGTCAGGACAAAGCCCGTGCTCATAGGCCCTGTCACCTATCTGTTGCTCGGTAAGGAAAAGGAGTCCGGCTTTAACCGGCTGGAACTGCTTGACAGGCTGTTGCCGGTTTACATTGAGATACTCAGACAGCTTGAGGATTTTGGCGCCGAATATGTGCAGATAGATGAACCTTTCCTCAATACGGACATTTCTGAAGATATCAGGGCCGCATACCGTAAAGCTTTCGCTGCCATAAATGAAAGCACAAAACTTAAGATAATCCTGACTACCTATTTTGACGGACTGGCCGATAATGCCGCTCTGGCGGTTGAACTCAAACCCAATATCCTGCACATAGACCTGGTACGTGCTCCCAAGAGTTGGGAGGATGTGGTAAGACTGTTGCCCAGGGATGCCTCACTGAGTCTGGGCGTGGTGGACGGACGCAATATCTGGAAAAATGACTTCAGCCGCTCGCTTGACATCATCAACAAGGTGAAAGCCATAATAGGCGAGGAACGTCTGGTCATTGCCACAAGCTGCTCGCTGCTTCATTCGCCTATCGACCTTGAGAATGAGAAGGATGAGAAATCGCTGCCCGCTCAGGTCAGGCGCTGGCTTGCGTTTGCCCGTCAGAAAGTGACAGAGGTGGTAACTCTGGCCGATCTGGCCGGACGCTCTCCGTCATATACGTCAAAAGCTGCTCTGCAGAGCAATGTGACCGATATGGAAGACCGCCGTACATCGGCCCTGACAAACAATGAGGAGGTGAGAAGACGTGTGGATGCCGTTACTCCCGATATAGCCAGACGCAAGAGCCTGTTCGGCGAGCGTATCATGGAACAGCACCGGGAACTTTACCTCCCGCTTTTCCCTACAACCACCATCGGATCATTTCCCCAGACAACCGAAGTCCGTTCCTGGCGCAGCAAGTTCAGGAAAGGTGAGATCACGAAAGACCGGTATACCGCTTTGCTGAAGGGAGAGATAGAGAAAACCATACGTATACAGGAGGAGATTGGGCTGGATGTACTTGTACATGGAGAGGCCGAGCGCAACGATATGGTTGAATACTTTGGCGAGCAACTGAGCGGTTTTGCATTCACCCAGAACGGATGGGTGCAGAGTTACGGCAGCCGTTGCGTCAAGCCACCTGTCATTTACGGAGACGTATCGCGTCCCAAAGCAATGACCGTTGATTGGGCCGTGTACGCCCAAAGCCTGACTGATAAACCTGTAAAAGGTATGCTTACCGGTCCTGTCACCATATTGCAGTGGAGTTTTGTACGTAATGACCAGCCGCGTTCGGTCACGATGAAGCAGATTGCACTCGCCATACGTGATGAGGTTCAGGATCTTGAAAAGGCGGGAATACGGATCATCCAGATAGATGAACCCGCCATCCGTGAGGGATTGCCACTGCGTAAGGCTGACTGTGAGGATTATCTGGACAAGGCTGTCGAGGCATTCCGCATATCGTCATCGGGCGTAAAAGACAGCACGCAGATACATACTCATATGTGTTACAGCCAGTTCAATGACATAATCAGACACATAGCCCTGATGGATGCCGATGTAATTACCATAGAGTGTGCACGGAGTCAGATGAATCTTTTAGGCGCATTCGCCGATTTCCGATATCCCAATGAGATAGGACCGGGTGTCTATGACATCCATTCACCCAGAGTGCCTTCTGTTGATGAGATGGTAACGCTTCTCAAGAAGGCATCACAGGTGATTAAACCCGGACAGCTGTGGGTCAACCCTGACTGCGGACTCAAGACGCGCGGTTGGACCGAGACCGAAGCCTCTCTCCGCAATATGGTGGAGGCAGCCAGGATCATGCGAGCCTGAACGGTGCCGGGAAAATTGAAGAGCCACTGTGAATCACTCACAATGGCTCTTCCCTTATTATGGAGAAATTTTTGTTTTTAGAATCTGAAGTAGACCTCTGCCCAGAACTCATTCCAGTTTGATGAGGTGGGGTTATTGTCCACGAAATTGTACTGAAGCTGGAGCATCAGGTTCTTGTGAATCTGGAAGTTGGGGGCAACCGAGTACATGGTTTTCATTGTTTCTGATGAAGCCTGGCTGCGGTATACATCGTATTTGGCGTACACCTTGAACCAGTCATTTACGGGAACGCCTACTGCTGCGTACCAGCCGTCAGCTTTACCGGCACCTGAGAATGAACCGTCTAGGGCATTGTATTCGCTGATCTTGTGACCCTTTGAGTTTACATACTCGGCACGTGCGCTCCATGAATTGTGCTCGTATTTGGCAGCTAATGCCCAACGGTTACGGTCTACTGTAACTCCGTTGGCGGTATAGTCACCCAGCCAGCCGAATGCGCCTATATAAAGGTCCTTGATGGGCTGAACCTGAATGGTTCCTATGAAGTCTTTCTTGCTGTTTGCATCGGCAGCGTTGATGCCCTGGCCGTTCATCATCTGCAGCTGATAGTGGATGAGACGATGTCCGTCACCTGACATGGGCAGCAGGTCACCCTGAATCTGAATACCCTGGTCGCGGCCGCCGTTTGAGCCGGCCTCACCGCAGTAGTCACCCATGCCTGCGAATGCCTTTGTAACCTGAGAATAATCACCAAAACCTACATCCCAGGGATTGTAGGGATTCTCAAACAGGAAGGCGCGTTTGTACTGACCGACCTTGACTGCAAACTCTTTCCAGTGTGCCCACTCAACGAAGTAGTCCTTCATGTGGAAAGATGCGTTGTTGGCCTGTATCTGTACGCGGTACTTGAAATCATTCAGTATGGTTCCGTCCAGGTAAACACGGAACAGACGCTGGCTCAGTCCGTTGTTCTTGTTCTGACCGTCCTGGTCTGTAAGTGCGTATTTTGCGATGACATAACCGCCAACCTTGGGACCGGTTGTGTTATCGGTCACTTTACGGCCGTACTGGAGCTCCTGAGCCGGAACTGTTGAAAATGCGATGCAAGCTGCAATAGTTGCGAAAAGAACTTTTTTCATTTTTATATGCACAGTATATGATTGATCAGACAGTGGCGAACGGGAAGATCTTGGTAAGCCAGAAGAATCCCAGCGTGAATCCTATGGCGCCGATAACAATACCAACCTTGGCCATATCCTTGGTATTTACCAGGCCTGTGCTTGATGCGATGGCATTAGGAGGTGTGGAGATGGGGAACAGCATTGCTATTGATGCGCAGACGGCGATGAATGAAATCATTGCGTGAGTACCGCCGAATGAGAGGAATGATGCGTTGTTGGTAGCAGCAGGATCAGCCATACCCTCGGCAACCACGATCAGGATCGGGATAAGCAGGGCGGCAGTTGCAGAGTTGCTTATGAAGTTTGAAAGGAAGTAGCAGACCAGACCTGCGATGATGAGCACTGAAAGCACGCTCATGGATCCGAACGGGATGGCGTTGATCAGTGTCTTGGCAAGACCTGTGCCCTGCAGTGCGGTACCCAGAGCAAAACCTCCGGCTACCAACCAAAGCACTGTCCAGTTAATCTCCTTGATATCTTCCTTTGTGAAAATTCCGGTCATGGTTAGAACGCCCAGCGGGATAAGTGCAACTACGTTTGAGTTGATTCCGGTAAGGCTCTCGGTTGCCCACAGAAGGATTGTGCCGATGAATGTAATCCAAACTACGTATGTCTTCCAGTCTACGGGACGCTTGTTTGCGGGAATGTCAAGTACCAGTTTCTTGGTCTTGAAGGGGAACATTATCTGAAGCAGGACCCATGCTACCAAGATCATGATCAGTACGTAGGGAATCATTCTCATTGACCACTCGGAGAAGGTTACCTCATAGCCCGACTCGGTCAGGAAACGTACGGCTGTAGCGTTGGGAGGTGTGCCGATGGGAGTGCCTATGCCACCGATATTCGCAGCCACGGGAATGGCGAGCGAAAGGCCTATGCGGCCCTTGTCATCAGAAGGTAGGACCTGCAGCACGGGAGCCAGGAAAGCCAGCATCATGGCTGCAGTGGCGGTGTTTGACATGAACATTGAGAAAATGGCAATCACTACAAGGAAACCCAGCAGAACCATCGAAGGCTTGGTTCCGAAAGGCTTCAGAAGTATTCTTGCCAGAGTGACGTCAAGTCCGTATTTTTCGGCCATAATTGCAAGCACGAAACCGCCCATGAACAGCATGACTACGGGATCGGCGAATGAAGCCATCAGACTCTTGTAACCTACCAAGGTGCCATACTTGGGATCACACAGGAAACCTATACCCTTGTCGGATATGGTCAGCAATGTGAGAACTATAAGTAAAAGTGATGTAGTCCAGTTGGGGATGATCTCAAACATCCACATTAGTGCGGCAAACACAAACAGTGCTATGACACGCTGCTGTACTACGGTAAGAGCTTCAATGCCGTAAAAATCTACCGGCACGAGCCAAAGGAAAAGGGTCACTGCCAGGACTATAGGCAGGAGGACACACATCTTGACGTTTAATTTCTTGTTACCCATATCTGTTTTTGTATATCTGCAGTATTAATATGCTTTAAAATAGTGTGCAAATTTACTCATTGCGTGTACCTTATTTTATCGGCAGTGAAAGATATTTTCTATATGATTATTCGCATTTATCGATAAATAAGTCTACATTTGCAATGAATTAACGCTTTGTTATGGAATTAAGGCAGTTGAAGTATTTTGTGGAGGTGGCAAGACTCAAGAGTTACTCGCTGGCCTCAAAGTCACTTTTCATCACTCAGAGTACCATCTCGCAGCAGATTCGCAAGCTTGAAGAAGAGCTTGGAGTGGAGCTGCTTACGCGTGATACGCGACACGTTACGCTGAGTGATTACGGCGAGCAGTTCTTTCCGTGCGCAATCCAGGTTCTTGATGATGCCAGGGCAGGAAAGGACCGTATCCGTGATGTCGTGAACCTTAATATCGGCACTTTGAGTGTGGGTTCCACATATGCCTTCAGCCTGCTTCTTAAGCAGACCGTACTGGATTTTTACCGCGAGTTTCCGCATATCAAGCTGGATATCATTATAACCTCCAAGGAGGAGCTGCGGCAGAAACTGCTGGACCGTGAGCTGGATCTGGCGCTTACATACAAATCTCCCATTGGCGAAGACCGTATAGAGTCACATCTGCTTTTCCAGAGCCGCCTTTGCCTTATAGCCCGTAAAGGAACCCTCAAGGGTGTGGGCAGTGAAGTCAGCGTCCAGGAGCTTTCGCGTTTCCCGCTTGCTTTGGCTTCAAAGGGACTGCAGGCCAGGGACACCCTTGAATCCATTCTATATGCCGAGGATGTAAATCTGGATATCCGTCTGGAAATCAATAGTGTACGCTCGCTTCTGGATCTGGTTGCCAACAGTTCGCTGGTAACAATGCTTTCCGAGGAATCCATTCATGACTTTCCGGGCCTGGAAGCCATTCCGATAGTACATCCCGACGGTAGAATGGACGGCTGCTATCACTTCCTGAAAGGCTCCTATCACAAAACCTCTGCAAAAAAGTTTGTGGAGATGCTGATGCAGCGCAACTCGACAAACCGTAACTATGGGCTGTTTTAGCGATTTTTATATTCGTACCGAATATAGCTTGACTTATCGTTTTTACCTATCAATTTTATAGAAACAAACCAAAACCATCGATAAAAACCGATTGCCTTTCTGCATACCTTCGCCCCGGAATTAGAAACGGCAGATTATGCAGAAAACATTCATTGGCTCGGAACTGGTTAAGGAGAAAGACAAGAAGAAGGCTCAGAAGAAGGCTCTCATGCCTCTCTCTTTGCGTACTCTCAAGGTTCTTCTTGGAATTATCGTAGGATTGGTGGTGTGGAATCTCCCGTCAAGTGTATTTGGGATTGAAAACCTGACCGTGATAGAGCAGCGCGTCATTGCGGTGTTCTGCTTTGCCACCATCATGTGGATTACCGAGGGTATCCCTTCATGGGCCACATCGGTGGCAATTATCGTGGTCCTGTTGTTTACGGCCAGTGATAACAGCATGGTTCTGTTCAGGCTGCATGCCGATGAAAATCCGTTGTTCGGTACGCTCATGTCAAGCAAAAAGATCATGGCCTGTTTTGCAGACCCCGTGATAATGCTGTTCATTGGCGGATTCATGCTGGCGTTTGCCGCAACCAAAGCGGGATTGGATATCAAGTTGGCCAAAGCGCTGCTCAAACCTTTCGGAACCAAATCAGAGAATGTGCTGCTGGGATTCATCCTGGTGACAGGCGTATTCTCCATGTTCCTGTCAAATACGGCAACTGCTGCAATGATGCTTACATTCCTTACTCCGGTCATCAAATCATTGCCCACGAATGGTAAAGGACGTCTGGCTCTTGCACTTGCTATTCCTGTAGGTGCCAACTTGGGTGGTATTGCAACTCCCATAGGAACTCCTCCCAACGCCATTGCAATCAAGTTCCTCAATGACCCCAACGGCATGGCCATGAACATAGGTTTCAGTGACTGGATGATGATAATGCTGCCATTAACCATCGTTCTGCTCATTCTTGCATGGCTCGTGATACGTCTTCTCTTCCCGTTCACCCAGAAACAGATCGAACTTAAGATAGAGGAGAATCCTGAGCGTGTCCTTAAACCCTGGCAGGAGATAACGGTATACGTAACATTCGCGGTTACCGTGCTGCTGTGGATGAGTGACAAATGGACTCATGTCGATGCCAATGTGGTTGCCATGCTGCCTGTGGGCGTGTTCTGTGTGACACGTATCATTACCAAGTATGACCTGGCCGAGATCAACTGGTGCATCCTGTGGATGGTTGCCGGTGGTTTCGCACTTGGACTTGCCCTGCAGGATTCAGGTCTTGCCAAGCATCTGGTCGAGTCCATTCCGTTCAACGAATGGCCTCCCGTGCTCATGATCATCGGCTCAGGACTTATCTGCTACGCACTTGCCAATTTCATCTCACATACGGCTACGGCCAACCTGCTCATTCCTATATTGGCGCTGGCAGGAGCATCGGCCGCTCAGAACCTTGAACCTTACGGAGGTGTCACTACGCTTTTGGCAGGTGTGGCACTCGGATCTTCACTCTCAATGATCCTTCCTATCTCCACTCCTCCCAACGCTCTTGCACATTCAACCGGATTCATAGAGCAGAAGGATATGATAAAGGTCGGAGCAATAATGGGTGCCATAGGTCTTGTGCTTGGTTACACCGTTCTCGTGTTTGTTGGAAAATGGGGATTGTTATGATTTATCACCAGATAACTGATATGAAAAAGACTATGTTAATTGCCGCCGTTGTGATTCTCAGTGCGGCATCATGCAACCAAAAAAGCAAGTCTCAGTTTGAGCGTAGGGTGGCTGACTATGCAGTCGTCGAGATACCCACTCCTGATCTGAGCGGAATTACCGATAACGGCAAGGAGGTACTGAACCTGTACCGTTTCATTGCCGATGAGATTGACGCTATATACTGGGAACAGTATTTCGGAACCAAGGACTCTCTGCTGAACGGAATCAGTGACCCGTACCAGAAGACCTTTGCTCAGATTAACTACGGCCCTTGGGACCGCAGCAACGGCAAGTCATTTGTAGAAGGTTATTCGGACCTTCTTCCCGGTGCTGGTTTCTATCCGGCAGATATGACCAGGAGCGAGTTTGACAGGTGGGACAACCCCGACAAGAACAGCCCTTACACGCTAATCCGTCGTGCTGCCGACGGCTCTCTTGAGACCGTATGGTATCACGACGCTTACAAGGAGCACATCGATAAGATCGTGAACTATCTCAAGGCTGCCGCCGACATAACCATCAAGCCCAGCGTAAAGGAGTATCTGCTCAAAAAGGCCGAGGCTCTCCAGACAGACAGCTACTATGAGAGCTCACTGGCATGGCTTGATATGGATGATAGCAAGATGGACTTGGTGTTGGGTCCCAATGAGGCGGCCGATGACCAGTTGCTTGGTATCAAGCGTTCATATGAGGCATTCGTGCTGCTCAAGAATCAGGCACGTACCGAGCAGCTCATGAAATATGTTTCACGCATTGAGGAGTTCCAGCAGGACCTTCCCGGAGATCCGGCTTACAAGACCTTCCAGCCGGGTGCAGGCTCCAATATATTCTCCTGCAACGCTCTCTATTATGCCGGCAAGGCAAATGCCGGAGTTAAGGTAATAGCCCTGAACTTGCCGTTTGATGCCGATGTCCAGCGTGACCGCGGTACGCGTACCATACTTTTGGAAAACATCATTAAAGCCAAGTACAACCATATACTGAATCCGGCAGGTCAGGTCCTTCTGGAATCAGAGTTTGCCGGGCACATGTCTGATGACGCATTCTTCTGGAACATAGTGTTCCGCGAGGTAGCCCATGGACTTGGTGTAAAGGAGACCGTGAATGGAAAGGGTAGCGTTGAGGAGGCTCTTGGCAGTACTGCCCTCACATTTGAGGAGATCAAGGCCAATGCAGCCGGAATGCTTCTGGTAAGCAAACTCCAGAACCATTATGACATACACGACCTCTTTACCAAAGAGGATGCCCTGACCACATTCTTTGTTTCTCTGGTGCGTTCGGAGCGTTTCGGCGAGGGCTCGGCACTGGGTAGGGCCAATATAATCATCTACAATTATCTGCAGGAGGCAGGGGCATTCCAGCGCAAGGCATCGGGACGCTACTCCCTGGATTTCGCAAAGATGGAGGCAGCTCTGTCGGACCTGACCGCCCTGGTGCTCAAGACACAGGCCACTGGCGACCGTGCATTTGCCGCAGACTTTGAGAAACGTTACTCAAAGCGCAGCGAAAGCTACAATGAGGATCTGATGAATCTGGGACTGGAAAAGATTCCGGCCGATATACGTTTCAAGTAAGACAGAACGTCACGAAAGCCAATATTCGTGGTCGGTTGATTTGGCAATATCGGCCACACCGTCCTTGTACAGTATGACTATGGGCAGGCCTGTGGGAAACGGAATCTCAGCGCCGTTCTGACGTACGTGCGGCTGCTTGAAAGAGAGCCGGAAAACGTCAAATCCGTCCTTGCTTTGGACGTAAGAGACATTCTCAGCATTGAGTTTTTCGGCTTTTGCCAATACTTGTCCGGGTATGATCATAATGCCAACGCTTTCTATAAGTAATATTTGAAAGCGTAAAGATAATGTTTTACTTGCAAATAAGAGCCGGATGGACTATTTTTGGGTTCTGATATGAATGCAGAACTCAAAGAGCTTTTCGGCCGGTATGCAGGGGCCGATGCACAGTCTGTGACCCGCCTTACCGCGGCAGGTTCCAACCGTGTCTATTACCGTCTGAGTGCATCGGACGGTAAAACCGTTGTAGGGGTAGAGGGTACCAATCCTGATGAGAACAGGGCGTTCCTGGTCATCGGCCGTCATTTGCGTGCCGCAGGGCTGCCTGTCCCTGAGATCCTTGCTGTCGCTGATTCAGGTATGTGCTATCTGCTGCAGGACCTGGGCGATGAGTCTTTGTTTGGACTTTTGGAAAACGCCCGTGACAGTGGGACCTACAGCCCTGGTCAGACCACTCTCCTTGAAAAGGTAATGAGTCTGTTGCCCGACCTTCAGTTCAAGGGAGGTGACGGACTGGATTACAGCGTCTGCTTTCCGTGTGAATCATTTGACCGTCGCAGCATATTCTGGGACCTGAACTATTTCAAGTACTCATTCCTCAAGGCCACCGGACTGGAGTTCCATGAGGCTCGGCTGGAGGATGACTTTGATCGTCTGGCTACGGTGTTGTTGGCCGATGCTCCTTACAATACCTTTATGTACCGCGACTTCCAGGCACGCAATGTTATGGTGCTTAATGGTGAGCCATGGTTCATAGATTTCCAGGGTGGCCGCCGCGGACCGGTGGAGTATGACGTGGCATCGTTCCTGTGGCAGGCCCGTGCAGCGTACCCCGCTCAGTTGCGTGAACATCTTATAGATACATATATTGATTCTCTGACCCGATACCGTAAGGTTGACGCCCCCTCATTCCGTAAGGGTCTTATGCACTTTGTGCTGTTCCGCACCCTTCAGGTTCTTGGTGCATACGGATTCCGCGGCTATTTTGAACGTAAGCAGCATTTCATTGAGAGCATTCCACAGGCAATAGGCAATCTTAAGGATCTGCTGAATGCAGGAGTGGGGGCAAAAGAGTATCCCTATTTGATTCAGGTGCTCGGTGATATGGTCAAGTTACCGCAGTTTGCACCTGCATCAGTGCCTGTCGATGGTAAACTTACCGTCCGTGTAATGAGTTTCAGTTACCGCAAAGGCGGCATCCCGGAAGATAACAGCGGTAACGGAGGCGGATTCGTGTTTGACTGCCGCGCCATGCATAACCCCGGCAAGTATGAGCAGTACAAGAAGATTACCGGAGCCGATGCTCCCGTAATAGAATTCCTGGAGAGTCAGGGTGAGGTACAGCATTATCTGGATAATGTCTACGGATTGGTTGACCCGGCGGTTGACAAATATATCGGGCGCGGATTCCTGAACCTGATGGTGGCATTCGGCTGCACGGGTGGCCAGCACCGCTCGCTCTATTGCGCCAATCATCTGGCAAATCATCTCAAGGCTAAATACGGTGATAAGATACATATCGTCCTTGAGCACCGTGAACAGAAAAAACGGATCGAGCTATGAACGCCCTGATTCTTGCAGCAGGACTGGGTACACGCCTTGGTGACCTGACATCGGACCGTCCGAAGGCGCTTGTCGAGGTCGCCGGTAAGACTATGCTGGAGCATCAGCTGCGTCATCTCTCGGCCGTGGGATTTGACCGTTTCGTAATCAACATACACCATTTTGCACCTAAGGTAAAAGCATTTCTCGAGGAGAATAAGAACTTTGGTCTGGACATACGTCTGTCTGATGAGAGCAGTCTGCTGCTTGACACCGGCGGCGGTATCCGTAAGGCAATGAAGCTGTTCGGCAATGACCAGCCTGTGATGGTCCATAACGTGGACATATTCTCCTGCGTGAATCTGAAGTCTTTGTACCATGGGCATATTGAAAGTGGTGCAGACTCCACTCTGTTGGTGGCTCAGCGTTCCACATCACGTTACCTTTATTTTGATGCTGAGGGCTTGCTCCGCGGCTGGAGCAACGAAAAAACAGGGCAGGTGCGTTCCCCGTATTCCGGATTTGACAAAACAAAATATTCACCATGTGCGTTCCAGGGCATTCATGTCCTGTCGCCGACCTTACTGCCGTTCCTTGATGAGATTCCTGAGCAACGTTTCTCAATAACGGATTTCTATGTTGATAACGCCGCCCGTCTTAGACTGCGTTCGGTTGTATCGGACGCAAAGGAGTGGGTTGATGCCGGCAAGCCCGATGCTCTGGACCGTGCCGCACAGATAATAAAGGCATTCTATGAATAAGCTGCTTGATGAGATGATGCAGCATGCAGACCCCTCACAGGTTGAGGGCCTGATGCGCTTTTTCAAGACCGGTCCCGGCCAGTACGGTTTTGGTGACAAGTTTCTGGGCATTAAGGTTCCGGTAACGCGTGAAGTGGTCAAGGCTTGCTGGAAGGATGTGGGCTTTACGGAACTTGAGGAGTGTGTGACCAGTCAGTACCATGAGGTTCGTCTGGCAGCATTGCTGACTCTCGTAGAGGTTTTTAGCCACAACAAAAAGAATCCCGCCTTGCAGAAACAGTGTGTGGATTTCTATCTCTCGCACACAGACTACATAAACAATTGGGATTTGGTTGACCTTTCATGCTATCCCCTGATTGGCACATGGTTGCTTGACAAGGACAGGAGTCTGCTTTATGATCTGGCCCGTAACGGCAAAACAATCTGGGAACAGCGAATAGGAATGGTTAGCACCATGCAGTTTATCCGTCACGGCCAGACGGCCGACACATACGCCATTGCCGAGATATTGCTATACCACAAACACGACCTTATCCAAAAGGCTGTGGGTTGGCTGCTCCGTGAGGCTGGCAAGCGTAATGCCGATGAGCTTCGCCACTGGCTTGAGCCCCGAGCTCACACGATGCCTCGCACCACCCTTCGCTACGCCATCGAGAAATTTCCCGAGAACGAGCGATGCGCTTGGCTGACCCGCTAGGGACTGTCCCCCTGTGCCATCCAGCATGGCACAGGGGGACAGTCCCTGATGGGTCAGTAGAATCTGCCCAAAGTTGTTTCAGGATAGTAGTGTTGCAGGATTTCGCGATAGGTGTAACCCTTTGCTGCCATGACGGCGGCGCCAATCTGGCACAGACCTACGCCATGACCCCAGCCGGCTCCCTTCAGGATGAATCCGTCTTGAGTCTTTTCTACTACGAACGCACTGCTGAACAGATGACTCTCTGAGAGTGTGCGGCGTATCTCAAGTTCCTTGCCGATGGTTACGGTGCTCTTTGTACCCTCAATCTCCAGTTCATAGATACGGCCCGAAGGACCTCGCTTGATAGGACGTAAGTCAACGATATCACCGATATCCAGACCTGATTTGCGGCGGAATATGTCCGATATCTGAGCGGTGGTGTATTCAACCGTCCAGCGGTAATAGTCCGGCGTCTCCAGGTCATAGCCGTTAAGTGATTCGGAAAGAATATTGCCGTCGGCCGAATTACAGAATGACTTGGGCTCGGAAAGAATCCACTCGCGGGCATTCTCCTCGATGCTAAGGTCGGGCAGTGCACCTTCGTTGATGCTGCTGTCGCGCAGAGCAACCAGATAAGGCTTGTGCTCATCCTGCCAGCAGGTCTCGAACTGCTCGGTCACGCCGCCGCAGCACTTGCTGAAACGGGCGTCGCACAGATGGCCTTCATGCACCAGAGTCTGACCGAACGTCTCCTTGACGGCGGCTTCGGCTGCAGCGCTGATTATTCGTGTGCGGCCCTGATAACGCTGGCAGTGGTCATCGGCACAGACGTCAAACAGGGTGTGCTGGTCATGATCATACCATTTTATGATGCGGTTCAGGATATGGTCGTTGGTCACGGGCGTGGCGGCATCGGCTTTATGGTAGGGTGAACGGAGTTGTGCCAATACCCAGCTGCGTGAGATAACGGCGTGGGCTTTGAGGAACTCCTTTGTGGCGGTGGGCTTCATCTCCGATGAGATTACGCTGGTAAGGTAATCCTCAACCGGCAGTATGTTGATGGCGCGTACCAGTCCGTTCTCAACTATGAACTTGAGCTGGCCTGAGAATGTCTGCTCCTCGTTACGCTCCCAGTGGAATCCTATTCCAATGGTGACGTCATGCAACGTAAAGGTGCTGCCGTGCTCGCTGGGCTTGAGTGTAAGACTGTCAATCAGTATGCCGTTCCAGTTCAGCTTGCCGCCTGTGGCGCTGATTTTCATCTCGCCTTCATAGATGGCGCGTCCGTCGGTAAAGCTTTCGTTCAGGCAGAATCTGATCTCCTTTGCGGCCATTATTCCCACCCTGATCTTGGGCTGCTGTTGGGTAACCTGACGGTAAATGTCCAGCACCTGTTTCTCGGTAAGGCTTTCAAAATCCTCCTTGCGCGGGGTGATTACAAGGCCGAACATGTCAATTCCTCCGGGGCTTACCAGAATCTTGCCCTCTTCTGCGTAATAGCAGTCGGGACGGTGCTTGCTGCGCGGTATGATGGCGGTTATGACCTGACCTTCACGGTTGAATGACAGCACGTTCATACGCGGCTCGTACTCGCCGTCATAGATGGTCATTGAAGATATGTAATCCCATAGTCTGGCAGGGTCAGAGCCCTTGGTTACTATGATGGGGAATCCGAATGGCTGAATGGTTATGGGCTCGTCTTTCTGAGGCGGCTCGTTTTCACGCAGTTTGTCCACCAATGGTATACCCTCGGAACGTCCAATCTGCATGTGCAGATGGTCGGGGGCCGATGCGCCGCTGCGTGGACCGTTGTAGAATATCATGTATCCGGGCTCCAGTTGCTGTGCTATCCGGAGCATCTTCTCGTAACAGTCCATGAACTTCTGGGGCCGATGCTCACGGCTGACCACACAGAAATGCTCACGCAGTATGGGGTAGGGATTGAGCAACAGGTCAAATCCGTCGCCTGCATCAAATGTGATCTGCTCCTTGGGGCGGTTCTCACTGCAGAGGAAACAGCTGCGGACAGCAGTCTCGGCCGGTTTTACCTTTGCTGTTGTGGATATTATACGGGCTGGGTTGTGCTGCAGCGCCAGACCTGAAGATGAGAGTACACGGGTCTGTACCTGCTCCAGATTGTCAAAAGCCTGTTTGGCGGCTGGCCATGTAGCCAACTGCTGCTCAAGGCACTGGCCAAGGTGCTTGAATATCTCTTCCATCAATTGTTGCGGTTAGTATTGATACGCCTCTGCAACTCAGCTGTGCGGAGGGAGTCTTTGTAAAGATTGTTCGCGTTGACCTTCTCGGCGCTCAGAGCGGCGTCACTGTTGCCTTCCCAACGACGGCACAGATAAAGCTCGTCAAAGATTCGGCCCAGACGGTACTCTCCGGCAATGCGTATGGCAACGGCATAGTCCTCACCGTAACTTACGTTGGGGAATCCTATCTGCCTGACAATAGGCGTGTAGAATGCACGTGGGGCACCCAGGCCGTTTATGCGCAGGGCGTTGTTGGGACCGTTCTCATCGGTCCACTCCTTATGGTCTATTATGCCCGGAGGCAGGGTCTCAAGGTCAAAGTTGCACATGCGGTAACTGCCAATGACCATGGAGTATCCGCCTTCGCGGAATTTGTCAACAATTTTCTGTAATGTATCGGGGCCGCTGTAGAGGTCGTCGCTGTCCAGCTGGACTGCAAAACGGCCGCAGCGGCTGTCGTTGATTGCCAGGTTCCAGCATCCGCCTATTCCCAGATCTGTCCGCTCCGGGATGATGTGCACCAGATGCTTATTGGCCTTGGCAAGATCTGCCAGGATAGCGGTGGTTCCGTCAGTTGAATGGTTGTCAACTACAATGACATTGTATGTGCCGTCCAACTTTTGGTCTAACGCAGACTTTACAGCATCGGCAATGGTGCGTTCGCGGTTGCGGACAGGTATGATGACCGATGCTAGCACCGGGAAACTGCCCTCGTCAATATTCACGGAACAACCTGCTCCGGGCCTGATGTATCCGTCTATCAGTTTGAGGTGCTCAGTGCAGGCAGCCTCCATCTCTATCTGGACATCGCGGTTGCGCGGGTTGACGTAGTCAAACTGTTTCTGGCCCGATGTCCGGAAATCTGTCTCGGCAATCGTGTAGAGAGGCTGGGGTATACGGACAATGGGCAGACTGCGTTGAATTGCCAGGCGTAACTGATAGAAACCTGCGGTCTTGAATCGGGCACCTTCAAATGCCAGATATGTGTCAATGGCTGCCGGGGTAATCAGCACCAGGGCTCCAAAGTCAAAGTCATCCCTCAGGCTGCCGCTCTGGATGTCTATGAGCGGGGCGGGGACGGTGGCATCGGCCCCCATCGTCTTGACGTAATCCGAGTAGACCAGGCCGGCACCCGTGGCGTCGGCGAACTGTTTCATGCGCTCTGCGGCCTCATCGGTCATGGTGACTTCACGGCCGCTTATGTTAAGCAATATGTGCTGGTTACGGCAAGCGTTGAGAGTGTCCTTTACGTACTGTGTGGAACTGCCGTATTGCGGTAAATCAATAGTCTGTATCATATTCAGCGAAGATAAGGAATTATTTCGTAACTTCGCGTGTTATTGGGACGTATTGTAAGCGTAGCCCCGTTTATAGGATAAAAGCGTAAGGAATGGCACTCAGAAACCTGGTTGGAATGACGTTGTCGCAGCTGCAGCAGGTGGCTGTGGAGAACGGTATGCCCCTTTTTACCGCCAAGCAGATGGCCGACTGGCTCTACGTGAAGCAGGTTACATCGATTGACGGTATGACCAACCTTTCGCTCAAGGCAAGGGCCAAGCTCAAGGAGGGATATGAAGTCGCCCTTGCTGAGCCGTCTCACAAGGCTGCATCGACGGACGGAACGGTCAAGTACCTGTTCCCTGTACAGAACGGCCATTATGTTGAGGCTGTCTACATTCCCGATGATGACCGTGCCACACTCTGTATATCCAGTCAGGTGGGCTGCAAGATGGGCTGTGTGTTCTGCATGACCGGACGCCAGCACTATACCGCCAGCCTTACCGCAGGGGAGATACTCAACCAGATACTTTCACTGCCTGGAAAGGAGACCCTTACCAACGTGGTGTTCATGGGCATGGGCGAGCCGCTCGACAATCTGGAAAACGTGCTTGCGGTTCAGGAAATCCTGACTGCCCCATGGGGATTCGGCTGGAGTCCCAAACGCATCACGATATCCACTGTCGGACTGCGTCGTGAACTCAAGCAGCTTATTGAGGGTTGCGAGTGCCATATCGCGGTAAGTCTACATGCACCCACGCCGGATAAACGCCGTGAGCTGATTCCTGCCGAGAAGGCATTCTCCATGACCGAGATGCTTGAGATATTGCGCCGATACGATTTCAGCCACCAGCGCCGCCTGTCATTCGAGTACACCATGTTTGATGGTGTCAATGACTCCATTGATGATGCCCGTCAGCTTGTCAAGACACTGAGCGGGTTGAGTTGCAGGGTGAACCTGATACGTTTCCACGCCATACCTGACAGCCCGTTGCGTCCGGTATCGGAGGAAAAGATGATAGAGTTCCGCGATTGGCTTACCGGTCATGGCGTGTTCGCAACGATACGTGCGTCACGCGGTGAGGATATCTGGGCGGCCTGCGGAATGTTGAGTACGGCAAAGAATGAACATCCTAATCCTTAAAACATAAGATTATGAAAAAGTATATCCTTAAAGTTTGCATAGCGCTGCTGGCGGTTTTGGTGACCGTTTCATGCGGCAATGCCCGCAAGGGAGAGCAGTCCCAGAAGAAGGAGGACGTGCAGACCGAGGCAAAGGCTCAGGTCAAATCCGGTGATGCCAGAAAGGCCAAGAAGTCCAAGAAAGGTAATGCTAAAAAGACAGGTCGCAGAAAGAAATCAGTGTTCATTCCTTCATCGGCAGGTTCACCTTACGAGGTGCTTCTGGTAGCCGGTGCCGAGGATTTCAAGAGCGGTGCGGTTGATTCTCTTTATGGAGTCCTTACAGATGATATGGCCGGTGTGGCTCAGCCAGAACCGTGCTTCAAGGTATCCCGTATCAATCAGGGCGATCTTTCCAAGACCCTGCGTCTGTGCCGTAACATCATCCAGATCAAGATTGATCCTTCACAGTACACTAAAGCCAAGTTCAAGTACTCAAGGGATGTCTATGCGGCTCCTCAGCTGGTAGCGACAATACAGGCACATGATGCAAACCAGTTCAAGGAGTTCGTGTCCGATAATCACGACATGATCATAGACTTCTTTACCCGTGCAGAGCTGAACCGCCAGATAGATATCCTCAAGGGTGACCATCAGCCGCATATCCTTGAGGCTGTAAAGCAGACTTTCGGGGCCGAGATATGGGCTCCGGTCGAGCTTACAAGGATAAAGAAAGGACGTAATTTCGTATGGGCTGCAAGTCAGGACAGGTTCCCCAAGAATGTGGAACAGAACTTGAACATTGTGGTGTACTCATATCCGTATCGTGATGTGAATACATTCACTGAGGCTTACTTTGTCCGTAAACGTGATTCTGTCATGAAAGCCAATGTTCCCGGACCCAGGGACGGACAGTACATGATGACCGTGAAAGGTTTCAATCTGATTTCCGAGGAGGCTGTACACGGACACTATGCGCAGATAGTACGCGGCCTCTGGAATATCAAGGATTATGATATGGGCGGCCCGTTCGTATCCGTATCACGTGTGGATGAGGAGCATCAGCGCGTAGTCGTGGCCGAGGCATTCGTATACTATCCCAATCATCCCAAGAGAGATATCCTCAAGAAACTTGAGGCTGCACTGTATACTTTGCGCCTGCCCGATGAGTTGCATCTGGAGAGATTCAGCTATGATCTGGATGAAGTCATAATAACCCCCGAAGATTAAAAAGACAAGATATGAGTGAAAGGATAATTGTAGGCATCACCCAGGGTGATGTGAATGGCATAGGATACGAGGTTATACTCAAGACTTTCGAGGACCCGACCATGTTCGAGTTCTGTACACCTGTAGTGTATGGCTCGCCCAAAGTTATGACATACCACCGTAAGGCAATTGATTCACCGACAAACTTCAATGTGGTGGACAGCGCGGCCGATGCACAGCCAGATCGTCTTAATGTGGTCAACTGCAATCAGGAGGATGTCAAGGTTGATTTCGGAATACCTACCGAGGAGAGTGGTCAGGCTGCATTCCAGGCTCTTGAACGTGCTGTCAGTGAGTATCGTGACGGTAAGATTGACGTACTGGTCACAGCCCCCATCAACAAGAAGACAATCCATTCGGATGCATTTCATTTTCCCGGCCACACCGAATATATCGAGGCTCAACTGGGAGATGGCAACAAGGCTCTTATGATTCTCATGAACAGTTCCATGAGAGTGGCTCTTGCAACAGTCCATGAACCAATATCCAAGGTGGCTTCACTCTTGAGCAAGGACCTCATAAAGGAGAAACTCCGCATTCTTTACAAATCACTCAAGCAGGATTTCGGAATAGAGATACCGCGTATAGCTGTTCTTGCCCTCAATCCCCATGCCAGTGATGACGGCCTGATAGGTAAGGAGGAGAATGAGATAATCAAACCTGCCATTGACGAGATCGTGGCCGATAAGATACAGTGTTTCGGTCCGTTCTCCGCAGACGGATTCTTTGGCAGCGGCGAGTACCGTAAGTTTGACGCGGTGCTGGCTATGTATCATGATCAGGGTCTCATTCCGCTCAAGGCGCTCGACATGGAGTGCGGCGTGAACTTTACTGCAGGATTGCCTGTGGTTCGCACATCGCCGGATCATGGTACCGCATATGATATAGCAGGCCAAGGCGTAGCCAGTGAGGAGTCAATGCGTCAGGCTATATTTGCGGCTATTGACATCTATCGCTCGCGTCAGAACGAGGAGGAGATACATGCCAATCCTCTTAAGAAACTATACTTTGACCGTCGCGATGACAGCGACAAGCTCAAGCATCTGCCTACAGAGAAAGAGTAATCCATTTTTAGAGAATGCATTTTGGCATCATATCAGCAGGTGAAGGCAGCCGTCTGGCATCCGAAGGATTCAGTCAGCCCAAACCTTTGGTGCCTATCTGCGGCGTTCCCATGATTGAACGTCTGGCCCGCATTATGATGGATTGCGGTGCCGAGCGTATTGCCGTAATTGTTAACGGCGAGAATCCTGAGACGGTGAGATTGCTTGAAGGGTTGGCTGCAGAGCTACCTATAGACCTTGTGGTCAAGAGAACTTCGTCTCCCATGCACAGCCTTATGGAGCTTGCACCTTATCTGGGCAGTGACCGGTTTTGCGTGACCACTGTCGATACCGTCTTTTCTGCGAGCCGTTTCGGCCTGATGATGGATGAGTTGTCAAAGACCCCGTTGGACGGTCTCATGGGTGTAACATCACTCATAGATGATGAGAAGCCCCTCTATGTGGATACGGATTCTGATATGATGATAAAGGGCTTCCATGACACGCAGGATGGCTGCAGGTTTGTATCGGCGGGCATCTATGCTCTCAAGGCCGATGCACTTAAGGTACTTGAGGGGTGCATTGGCAGCGGACAGACCAGGATGCGCTATTTCCAGCGTCAGTTGCTGGAGTCGGGAATGCGGCTTAAGGCGTTTGATATGGGACAGGTGGTCGATGTGGACCATGTAAGTGATGTGCGTCGGGCACAGGAGATTGCAATGCTATGAGATACCTTGGAATAAGCCGTGCAGAGTTGTATTCGCCCAATCGTGTAGGAGGCGATACCGCCATATTCCGTGCCGTTGCAGCTGAGCTGGAACGTTGCGGGAATGATGTGGTCTGCATGACCGAGCAGGAACTCGCGGCAAAAGGCATACCCTCTGGCATAGACGGAATATTCCAGATGGCAAGGAGCCGTGAGGCACTGGCTGTTCTTGAAAAGGCCGATGTTCCCGTAACCAATACGGCCCAGGCCGTGATGAACTGCAGCCGTGCCAGTGAGACGACTATGCTCCGAGATTCCGGACTGATTCCTGATAGCCTGATTTGCAAAACCGTCGGTGTGCCTTTTGAGTGGAATACCTTTCCCTGCTGGATTAAGCGTGCAGACAGCCATGCTGTTGACCGTGATGACGTGCAGTTCGTTCAGGATGCCGGAGAGTGCAATGCCGCCATGCTGGGATTCTCTGAACGTGGAATGAAGGAGTGTGTCCTGCAGGCTCATGTCCGCGGATGGCTGGTCAAGTTTTACGGAGTCCGTGGTTATGGACTTGCCGATTGTTATGCCGCATCGGCTAAAGACGGCAAGTTTGGCCTTGAGCGTTATAACGATCAGCCTGATCAGGCCAGCGTCGATATGGAGGCGTTGACGGCGGCAGCAGATCGTGCATCGGACCTTTTGGGGGTTGATGTGTACGGCGGTGATGCCGTGGTGGGAGATGACGGAAAGATTATGATAATAGATTTCAATGATTGGCCCAGTTTCCGTACATGCACTGTCGGTGCGGCACAGAAAATTGCGCAGTTGATAATAAGCAAAAGATGATGGAGAAGAAGAAAAGAGCGGTTGAGGCAACCTTCAAATCGAAGGATACAGAGGAGTGGCTGGATATCTGGTTTACGCGTCCCATCGGGTTGCTGTTTGCCAAGGCATTCGGAGCCTTTGGAATACATCCCAATGTAATTACAGTCATATCCATATTCCTGGGTGCGTTTGCCGGTTTCTGCTGGTGGCACACCACCATGGACTGGACAATCCTTGGAATACTGATGCTCATGCTGGCCAATTTCCTTGACAGCGCCGACGGGCAGCTGGCCCGTATGACCGGTAAGAAAACCCTGTGGGGACGTCTGCTTGACGGATTTGCCGGCGATGTATGGTTTTTCTTCATCTATGTGTTTATAGCCTGGAGACTCACTTTTGAGCTGATACCTTGTGGTAATGGCCGATTCTGGGGTATTTGGATCTGGATAGTGATACTTGTAAGTATGTTCTTCCATTCCCGTCAGGCAGGCCTGGCCGATTATTACCGTAACATATACCTACTGTTCCATGGTGACCATTCGGAACTCAATGACAGCCGTGAGCTTGCAGCCGAACAAAAAACGACTCCATGGCGTGAGCGCTGGTTCTGGAAGATATGGCTCTTCTTTTATCAGGGTTATACCCGCAGTCAGGAGGGCATGACTCCGCGGTTCCAGAAGTTCCGTGAGGCTGTGCGTGCCAAATACGGCAATACCATCCCTCCAGAGTTGGGTTCCGAATTCTGCCGTCGCACATACCATATCCTTAAATGGACTAATATATCCACTTTCAATACGCGTGCCATCGTGCTCTATATCTCCCTGCTCTTGAGTATGCCGTGGATATACTTCGTGTTTGAGATTGTTGTTATGAACATCATATTCCTTTATATGAAAGGCTCACACGAGCGTGTGTGCCGTGACATGACGGACAAGATATGAAAGGACGCTGGCGTACCATATTCTTCCTGTTCGGTCTGGCGGCAGTCGTATTGATGCTGCTAACCTTCGATGCGGACTGGAACCGCGTCAAGGAGGTTTTATCCCAGGCCGGAATATGGTTCCCTGTCATCGTCGTGCTTTGGGGATTCATCTATCTGATGAACGCATGCTCGTTCGGACTCATAATCAATGACGGTACCGGAAAGAGAGTGCCGTTCGGCAAGGTGTTCCAACTGACCGTTTCGGGGTATGCTTTGAACTATGTCACTCCGCTTGGTCTTATGGGCGGTGAGCCTTACCGTATTCTGGAACTTCAAGGTTATGTGGGTGGCAGGAAAGCAACATCGTCCGTGATACTTTACTCCATGATGCATATCTGCTCCCATTTCTGTTTCTGGCTGTCGGCCGTAATACTCTATGTGGTGTTGCATTTTGTGGCCGATGGTTACGGGCTGGACCTTTGGATGTGCATTATGTTGGGCGTGATGACCATCATTTTTGTGGCTGTACTGTGGTTCTTCTCACTTGGTTACAGGAAAGGATTCGTAGTCAAGGTGTTCGGCCTTCTGAGTCATATTCCGCTGGTAAAGAAGTGGGCTGCCGGTTATCTGGAGAAGCATCGTGCCGATCTGGAGGAGGTAGATGCCCAGATAGCGTTCCTTCACACTCAGCGCCGTGCACCATTCTGGTGGTCACTGCTGCTTGAGTACGCTGCCCGAGTGGTATCATGCCTTGAGTACTGGCTCCTGATTGGCATGCTCGTGCCGGGATTCACTTTCTGGGACAGCATACTGGTTATGGCATTCTCATCGCTGTTCAGCAACCTGATTTTCTTCTCACCTATGCAGATGGGCGGTTATGAAGGCGGCATGGCACTTGCGGCCGGTGGAGTTCAGGTTCCAAGTGCGTACGGACTCTATACTGCACTTGTGGCCCGCGTACGCCAGATTGTCTGGACCGTGATAGGTGTTTTGATAATGAAGATTGGACGTAAGGATGATTAAGGGTATACTCATAGACTTTGGCGGAACCATTGACAGCGACGGCATTCATTGGTTCGATGCATTCCAGGAGGCATATGCTCTTGTATCGGACATAGCCCGTGATGTGCTGTACGAATCATACGTTCATGTGGAGCGCACTTTAGGCTCCAATCCCATAATCACTCCTGATTTCACGTTCCGCCAGACCCTTCAGGTTAAGATATTCATGCAGTGTGAATACCTGCAGTCAAAAGGTATCTCCATACCGGATGCGGATCAGGATACCATTCTGAACTACTGCTACAACAAAGTGGTACATCATATTTCGGCCGTATCCAGACCCGCGCTTGAAAAGATATCGTTACCTATGGTGCTTGTAACCAACTTTTACGGTAACATGCACACTGTGCTTGAGGAGTTCGGCCTAAACCATCTGTTTAAGGATGTGATTGAATCAAGTGTGGTAGGAGTCCGCAAACCCGATCCCCAAATTTTCCGCCTGGGTGTAGCCGCATTAGGTTTGGAGCCAAATCAAACCGTCATGATAGGTGATAACTACGAAAAAGATATCCTTCCAGCCCAATCAATAGGCTGTCGCACAATGTGGTTGAGCTCGCAAGGTGACAAAGGGGACGGTTCTTTTTGTCACCTTCCGGAAATCATCAATTATCTTGAATCATCCAAAAGGTGACAAAAAGAACCGTCCCCTTTGTCACCTTCAAATCCTCTGGGAGGTTATTTAAACAGCATCGGAGCGAACTGATGCAGTGAGCGACGCCATGTCAGCCACTCATGTCCTGTGCCCGGTGACTCGTAGTAGATGTGGTTGATACCCAACTCCTCAAGAGCTACGTGCAGGTCATGGATTCCCTGATACATGCCCGATGGCTCATCGGTGCCAATACTTATGTAAAGAACATGGTACTGGTCATTGATTGACTTGGGATACATCTCGGCGTCACGGCGGTCATTGGGACCACGGCCCGAACCGCTGAATCCGCCAATCCAACCAAACAGGTCGGGATGGTTAAGACCTATGTAATATGACTGGAATCCGCCCAGTGAGAGTCCGCAGATGGCACGGTTGTCACGGTCGGTGAGTGTGCGGTAATGTGCATCGAAGTAGGGAACTATATCCTGGACCATTACCTTATCAAAGAAGGTGAAATCAAACATGTTCTGACGACCGGTGGCATTGGGATCGGTGGCAACTGCATGCTCCATGACGATGATCATCGGCTCAGCCTCCTTGGCTGCAATCAGGTTGTCCATGATGTTGCCCAGCTTACCCTGTGTGCCCCATCCGGTTTCATCCTCGCCGGCTCCGTGGAACAGGTACAGAACGGGGAACTTACGGTTAGGTTCCTTCTTGTACTGAGGCGGTAGGTATACCCATGTGGTACGCTCTGCATTGGTCAGGTCAGAATGATACTTTACAATCTCAATCTCGCCGTGCGGCACCTTCTTTTCCAGATAATAGTCCACGCCGGCTTCGGGAACGTCAATACCGCTCTGCCAGTAATTTGAGCCAAAGAACTCCTTGCTGTTGGGGTCCGATATGCGCTTGCCGTCAACATTCATTGTGTAGTAGTGGAAACCCACGACCAGGGGATCTGTGGTAACTTCCCACATTCCGTCCTCACCCTTGACAAGGGGATAATTCTTGCCGCCCACGTTGACGGTTACCGTCTTTGCATCGGGGAAATCGTTACGGAATGTTGCGCTCAGGTCCGGGTTGATCTTGGGATACTCGTGGCCTTCAAGATTTGTTGTGGCACTTGTGGGCTTTGTTATGACACCCACTTGCTTGGCTCCTCCGCAGGAAACCAGCAAAACGGCTGCAAACAGCAGTGATGAACTAATGATTCTCATATCAATCGGTTTTATTTAAGATAGTCTTCAAAATAATCGGTGACCTTCTGCATCAGGTGAACGCGGTCGCGTCCGCTCACGTTGTGCTCGTGGGTGGGATAGGGGAAATAGTCCAGTTGTACGCCGGCCTTGATGCAGGCCTCAACAAAGCTCAGGCTGTGCTCCCAGACAACGGTGTTGTCTATCGCTCCCTGACATATCAGCAATTTGCCCTTAAGGTCTTTCGCGCGAGGTATAAGGCTTGTGCTCTCAAAGCCTTCGGGGTTAGTCTTTTGGGTCTCCATATAGCGTTCGCCGTACATTACCTCATACCATTTCCAGTCAATGACAGGACCTCCGGCTACGCCTACCTTGAACACATCGGGATAGTTTACCATAAGCGATATGGTCATGAATCCGCCGTAGCTCCAGCCGTGGACTCCTATGCGGTCTTTATCAACCCAATCGTTGCTCATGAGCCAGCGCATACCCTCCATCTGGTCCTCCATCTCAGCCTTGCCGCACTGCTTATGAATGGCTTTCTCATAATCTGCACCATGATGCTGTGTGCCGCGGTTGTCCATTACGAATACTACATATCCGTGCTGGGCCATATACATCTCCCAGCGGCGTAGCAGTGCCTGGTATGAGTTGGTGACCATCTGCGAGTGAGGACCGCCGTAAACATACAGGATTACGGGATATTTCTTTGAAGGATCAAAGTCTATGGGCTTTATCAGGCGATAGAAATTGTCATACTTGCCGTCGGCGCTCTTTATTGAGCCCAGTTCAATGGGGCAGTAATTGAGTTCTGCCGTGGGGTCATCGGCCCGGAATATCTCACGCGTTTTCTTGCCGTCGGTCTGGGCTATACTTACCACACGGGGCGTGTTCAGATTGGACCATGTGTCAATGAAATACTTGCCGTCCGGACTGATCTGGCAGGTGTGCCATCCGGGCTCTTTGGTCAGACGTCTTACGGTATTCAGCCTTATGTCCAGACCGTACCTTAGATCGATACTGTACAGATGACGCTCTGCGGGCGATACATCAAACGAATAGTAATAGATGTAATGACCTTTTATGTCAACCAGTTCAACGTCGGCATCGGTAAGGCCGATGCGCCTGGGCTCGCCACCATTTACGTTTCCCATATAGAGATTCCAGTAGCCGTCACGCACATTTGTCTGGTAAATGAAACGGTCGGGATTGTCGGGAAGGAAGGTAAGCGGATACAGAGGCTCCACATATCGGTCGTCATGTTCAGTAAACAGGGTTTTCAGATACTTGCCGTCCGCTGCATCGTACATGTTAAGATGCATGTTCTTCTGGTCACGGTCAAGCACCTGAATGAATATGCGGTCGCTTGCCGGACTCCATGTTATGTTGGTCAGGTAACGTTCCTGGTCAAAATCGGTCACATCCATCCAAACTGTAGTACCTTTGTCAATATCATATACTCCCAGAGTAATGATTTCGGATGTCATACCGTTCATTGGATAGCGAATCTCCTTGAGTGTTCCGGTGCGGGTGGTGATATCCAACAACGGGAACAGAGTTACACGGCTCTCGTCCTTCTTGTAGAACGCAATCTTGCGGCGGTCGGGCGATACGAATATGCCACCGTCTATGCCGAACTCGTTGCGGCTGACGCTCTCACCGCAAACAATGCCTTTCTGATTGAAATCGGTCACCTGATGCTCCACACTGTCGGCATCCATGTACCATACTTCGCCGCCTCTTGAAAAGGCCTTGAAGTGGTCCTTCTTGTCCGATGCCTTGACGGCGGGCTTATCCAGCTCCTTGCCGGTGCGGGCATTGACGTAGTGCCACTGATTGTCCTTGCGGTATTTATAGACTGAACCGCCATCATCCCAGGAGCAGTATATGTTTTCAACCTGAATGCCTGTACCCAGAACTGCCTCCTCCATAGTGAGCAGCCTGCGTTCATCCTGTGCCTGCACTCCAAAAGCCAGCGTAACCGCTGCTGCAAACAAAATAATTCTCTTCATATAATTTTAATTGATTCTCTCTACCTCGCGTACCCCCTTGATCTGCTTCAGTTTCTTGACCAGCCTGTCCAACGATGAAAGGTCACTTACCAACACCGTTAGGTGTCCCTGGAATAACCCTCCGTTGGAGTCAATGCTGATGGAACGGAGCAGCGTATCGGCCTCCTTGTTTATTATCGATGATATGTTTGATACTATGCCTATGTCGTCCTGTCCAACCACGTTAAGCGTGATGCTGTACTGGCTGCCGCTCTTGCCACTCCAGCGTGCACGGACTATGCGGTAGGGGTACCGCTCCTTCATGCGCAGCAGGTTGGGACACCCGCTCCGGTGAATCCTGATGCCGCCGTTTATGCTCACGAACCCGGTTACGTCGTCTCCGTAAATGGGATGGCAGCAGCCGGCCATCTTGAAATCTATACCGGTCAGGTTGTCGCCGATGACCAGCACGTCAGTATCCTGCGCGGCTTTCTTCTCAGTTTCGGCAAAGGTCTTCTCAATATCAAAATCCTGTGCGCTGTGAACCTCCTGACTGGCCTGTGCGGCAGCCTGCATCTCCTCATAAACTTTGAGCACGTCATCGACAGTAATCTCCTCCTCCATAAGTGCATGGAAGAACGGAGCCTGTCCCTTATAACCCATACGGACTATAAGGCGCGACATATCGCTCTCTTCAATCTCAATCTTGCGGTTCTTGAAACGGCGCTGCAGCAGCTCGCGTCCGGCCTGAGCCTCGCGGTTGCGTATTTCGTTTATTCCCTGCCGTATGCGCATGCGGGCGCGCGAAGTCACGGCAATGTTGAGCCAGTCCTGCTTGGGCACTTGTGTGGCCGATGTCAATACCTCGACCGTATCACCGCTTTGCAGTTTGTGACTTATGCGCACGTTACGTCCTCCCACGCGTGCTCCCACGCAGGTAAGGCCCAACCGGCTGTGAATGGAGAATGCAAAGTCCAGAACCGTAGCACCCTTGGGCAGCTGACGGACCTCACCGTTAGGAGTGAATACGAATATCTCCTCCTGATACATATCCAGCGCAAAGTCTTTGCGCAGTTCATCAGGATTGGTGTTATGCTCCAGGATTTCACGGATGCCGGCCATGATGCTGTCGGCTGCTCCTTCACTCTTTATGCCTTTGTATGACCAGTGTGCCGCCAGACCGCGTTCCGCAATGTCATCCATGCGGCGGGTGCGTATCTGAATCTCCACCCACCGGTTCTCGGGTCCGTTAACGGTAATGTGCAGTGATTCGTATCCGTTGCTCTTGGGAACGCTCAGCCAGTCGCGCAGACGTTTGGGGTTGGGCTGGTACATATCGGTCACGATACTGTAAACCTGCCAGCACTGGGCCTTCTCCTTGTCTGCCGGCGAATCCAGAATGATACGAATGGCAAAAAGGTCATAGATGTGGTCCAGGGTTGTGTTCTGGGCCTTCATCTTGTTCCAGATGCTTGATATGGACTTGGTGCGCCCCTTGATTGTAAACTTAAGACCGGCCTCTTCAAGACGCTGTTTTACAGGTCCGATGAAGGCTTTGATATATGCTTCGCGGGCGCTTTTGGTTTCGTTGAGCTGGCTGGCTATGCTGTCATAGATATCGCGGTGCTCATACTTGACCACCATATCCTCCATCTCGCTCTTGATGGCGTACAGACCCAGACGGTGGGCCATGGGGATATAGAGCAGCCGGCACTCTTCTGTCACATGCAGACGGTAGTCGTTGTCCGGATTGCCCGAAAGCATCTTCATCAGCACGTAGCGGTCAGCGATGAGGCAAATTATCACACGGACATCCTCGGCGAATGACACCAGAAGCTTGCGGAAATTCTCGTCGGCAATGGAATCATGTTTTGAATAGAGTTCCTTGACGCGGCACATGCCCTGGATAAGCTGTGCTGCATCTTCGCCGAATTGCTTTCTGAACTCCTCGGGAGCAATGAGTCCCTGCTGTACCATGGGATCAAACAGTGCAGTCAGCAAAGATGCCTTCTTGAGCCCCGTCTTCTCCACAATCACGATGCCTGTCCTGATGCACCGCTCCAACATGGGAATGCCGTGAGCATCAGCCCCATATGCTCCCTTGGCAACACCTTCGCGGAGCAACCCTTTAAGCCTGTTCCAATCCTCAGCCTCAAACAGCGGTCTCGCTGCCTGCACCAGCTCCCTGTATATGCCAAACTCCATACTTTGCAAATATAGGCATTTGTTTCCATTTGCAGGAGCAGGAATTTAACAAGAAATAATCTGCCAAAATTTCCGTATAAGAGGTAAAGTGTGTATTTTTGTCAGTCTATTTTAGATAGCTATGAATATAGAAGAGATACAGAGGATGAAACAGAGGTTCCGCATCATCGGAAACTCACCTGAACTGAACCGCGCCATAGACGTCGCCATACAGGTTGCGCCCACAGACCTGACGGTCCTGATTACAGGTGAGAGTGGTGCCGGAAAGGATGTTTTTCCAAGAATCATACATGAGAACAGTCTCCGTAAGACCAAGAAATATCTGGCTGTGAACTGTGGCGCAATCCCCGAAGGAACCATAGACTCAGAGCTGTTCGGACACGTAAAAGGTGCATTTACCAACGCCATCAGTGACCGTAAGGGATACTTTGCCGATGCCGATGGTGGTACCATATTCCTGGATGAGGTGGCCGAGCTGCCGCTTGCCACGCAGGCCCGCCTTCTCCGTGTGTTGGAATCAGGCGAATTTATCCGCGTGGGCTCCAGTACGGTCGAGAAGACCGATGTCCGCATAGTTGCCGCCACCAACGTGGATCTGCTCAAAGCTATTGAGCAGGGCCGTTTCCGTGAAGACCTGTTCTATCGTCTCAGCACGATTCCAATCAAGGTGCCTTCACTGCGTGAGCGCGGGGCCGATGTACAGCTACTGTTCCGCAAGTTCGCGGCTGATTGTGCAGAGAAGTACCGCATGCCCGCCATCCAGCTCTCAGAGGATGCCAAGCAGATGCTCATGACTTATCATTGGCCGGGTAATGTGCGTCAGCTCAAAAATATAACAGAGCAGATATCCATAATGGCTACACAGAGAGTCATTACCGCCGATATGCTGCAGGAGTATCTTCCGGATCGCCGCACCTCAATGCTGCCCATGCTTGCCGGAGGCCAGCGTCAGGAGAACTCGTTCGAGAATGAGCGTGAGATCCTGTATAAGGTGCTGTTTGATATGCGTCGCGACATAACTGACCTTAAGGCTCAGGTCAACAGCATGTCGCAGAACCAGCAGCCCATGCAGCAGCCCGTATCGATCTTCACTCCCGAAGAGGGTACGACCACGGTCCAGAATGTGACACCTCGTAAGAATACGCCTGTTGATGATGACATCCAGGATACCGAGGTTTATGTAGAAGAGACCCTCTCGCTTGATGAGGTTGAGAAAGATATGATAAAACGTGCCTTGGCCAAGCATGGTGGTAAACGTCGTGGTGCAGCTGCGGATTTGAATATATCCGAGCGCACACTTTACCGTAAAATCAAAGAGTATAATCTGGAATGAAACACGGCATATTCAAATCTGTTCTTTTCCTGATGGCGTCAGTTTTACTGATGTCGGGATGTACCGTATCATACAAGCTGAATCAGTCATCAATTGACTACAATACCATCAAGACCATCTCCATTGAGACTTTTGCCAATCGTGCAGCATATCAGTGGGCTCCTATGGCTCCTATGTTCAACACGTCACTCAGTGACAAATATGAGAATCAGACCAAGCTGCGTCAGGTAAGACGTGACGGAGACCTTGCGTTGTCAGGTGAGATAACATCGTATGACCAGACTAACAAGTCCATCTCTGCCGACGGTTATTCGTCAATGGTTCAGCTCAGGATGACGGTCAAGGTCAAGTTCACCAACACCAAGAAGCATGAGGATGATTTTGACCGTACGTTCAGCGCCAGTCGTGAATATGATTCTTCACAGCAGCTTACTGCCGTTCAGGAGGAGCTTGTCCAGCAGATGATAGATGATATTGTGGATCAGGTGTTCAACGCAACCGTAGCCAAGTGGTAATGGGGCAGACCAAGGATGAACGCATGATGTCCCTGTTGGATTCGTTCCTTGAGGGCAGGGGGGAGAACGCTTCGGATGTGGCGGAGTTGGGCGCAGTTCCTATGGATTACGTATCGGCTTATCTGGACACACCGTCTGCTGTCGTAGAAAGTACTGCAGATAAGGCAATCCGTTCCAAGACGGAACAGCTTCTTGATACATTCCTCTCGTCAGATTACGTAAAACCGTCATTCGCTCCTGTGTCAGATCAGGTTCCGGATGATGCTGATACTGATGACGATGACAGAAGCGAACCTCTTGAAGATTCGTATTTTACCGAGACTTTGGCACGTATCTACCTCAAACAACGCCGTTATGACAAGGCATTGGAAATTATTCGGTCTCTTTATTTGAATTTTCCGAATAAAAGCATTTACTTTGCGGACCAAATCCGGTATTTGGAGAAATTAGTTAGGATAAATCAAAAATAAGAATAGAAAATGTTTAAGGTTTTACTCGTCATTATTGTGATTTTGGCAGTGTTCCTTTGCTTCATTGTCACAATCCAGAATTCAAAAGGCGGCGGTCTGGCTGCCGGTTTTGCTTCATCTAATCAGATCATGGGTGTTCGCAAGACTACCGATATCCTTGAAAAGACCACTTGGACTCTGATTGCAAGTATTGCAGTCCTGAGCATTCTTACCGCATACGTGGCTAAACCCAAGGCCGTCAACTCAGCTTCTGTCATGGAGGGTGAGGCTATAGAGAATCAGCTGGTCAATCCGGAGTCATCAACTACCACATTTGATTCTCCGATTGAGCTTCAGGATCTTCCCGAGGAGTAATACACCTTTAATCGTGATATGAAAAGGAGGCAGTGTCAACCGCCTCCTTTTTCATTTATACGTTCTCATTTCTTGTTTGGAAATGATCTGTTGTCGACATACTGCTTGTACGGCAGATCATAATTCAGGTAATAGAAATTGTGTTGTTTGCGATGCTGCTCATCGGGCAGTTTCATATAATCGCCGTATATGGACTTGAGGTATTCATCCGGTTTTTCCATCCCATAGAATTCCCTGCCTTCAAAAAGTACTGGAGTAGGCTTTCCTGCAAAAGCTTTCGGGATTATCGCGTGTTTGAAATCAAACACACAATACAGATCTGATTTGGGATAAGAGCCGGATCGCATAATCCTGCAGGCCTTTTTCTGGAGTTTTGCGTTGGTTGTAAGTGCCTGAACTATCCTGGGCACCCATGACCTTGGCCCTCTTCCGTGTTTGAAGGGATTCCTGTTGCAGAAATACGCCAGTTTATTGTAAACCCTGTATCTGATATGTTTGCATTTAGCCAGAAACGGGTTGCCGTATGTATCGTCCATCGGAAAGACATCCAGGTAAATGCCGCCGACGGAGTTGTAATCCAGCCTTTCTATTATAGTGGTGCTGCCGTCTATGAATTTGGAGTATGTACCTGTAAAGTCGTCGCTTTTTTCTATCGAGTTCAGTTCATACGGTTTAGGGATCCATTCATCTGCATGACTAACAAGCACATCATAGTCCTTGCGGGGCATATTCACGTCAGCATCATCATCCCAAGGTATGAATCCTCCGTGACGGATGGCTCCAAGCATGGTACCGGCACATAGGTAATATGTCAGACCGTGTTCTCTGCAGACCTTGTCGAAGGCTGTCATTACATCCAGAATTCTCAGCTGAAGTGGCCTTATGTCGTAATTTGCCATATTCCTTTATATTACGCGGTTGTATGTGTCGATGAGCGAGTCTGCCAGAGTCTTTGGATAGAAACGGTTTGCGGCATATTCATAGCCGTTCAGAATCATCTCTTTGCACAGCTTTTCATCAGTAAGTGCCCGGCTCATCTTATCAGATATGTCACCTATGTCGTTGGGGTCGATAAGCAGCGAATCGGGTCCTGCCGCCTCGGGCAGTGATGATACGTTGCTGGTTATGACGGGACATCTTGAGAGAAGGGCCTCCACTACGGGTAATCCGAAACCTTCATAAAAAGAGGGGTAGACAAACAGCTTTGCGTTCAGATACAGATAACGCAGCCCTTCGGTATGAACTTTTTCGGGCGTGAATATGACCAGATGCTGCAGTCCGTGTCCGGCAATGTAATCCAGGACCTTCTGCTTATACTCCCTTCCGTCGCCCACAACGACAAGCGGGATCTGTAGGTCTTTGGGTAGCAGCTCCAATGCCTTTATCGCTCCAAGCAGATTCTTGCGTGAATTGATTGAACCTACATACAGCATAAAGGGCCTGTCACTTATCAATGAAGTAAGACTTGCAGGGCATGTGCCCTTATCGTCAGTGTAATAAATGCTGTTTACGGGCTGATATATTACGTCAATCCTGTCCGGATCGACATCATAGAACCTGATTACATCCTGTTTCGTCGATTCGCTTATTGCAATTATCCTGTCGGCTTTTTTGCAGGCGTGACGCCATTTGATGTTGTATGTAAAACGGTCTGTGGCATGATACATATCGGTGAATGTCCTGAATGCCACATCATGTATGGTAACGACCGATGGTATGTCCAGTTTTGCCGGCAACTCGTTTGACAGTCCGTGAAAGATGTCAACGTTGTCTTTTTTTGCAGCCGATGCAAGCCCGAATGTTCTCCAAACGCTGCCTCTCAGGATGCCGCCCGGTTGTATGGTACGGCAATACTCCTTGCTGATGTATGGGTCGGTAATGCTGTTATGCCTGATTTTCGGGGTATAAAGCAGATACTCATTTCCGGGGTGGAATTCTGTGAGTATGTCAATTGTGGTCCGGCTATGGTTGCCCAGCCCGGTAAAGTTGTTGAACAGACGTTTTGCGTCGAATCCTATCCTCATTCGTTTACTGGCCAAACCATTGAACTTGCGCCCAGGATAGCGGCGTCAGACTCCTTAAGTGAGGAGTATAGTATCTGGATATTGTCCTTCCAGATTTGCATCAGGTTTTCATTCATTGCCTTTACCATCTCATCGTGGAAGAACTCACGTGATTTGGTGAGACCTCCAAACAGCACGATGGCCTGAGGTGAGCTGAACTTTACGAAATCACCCAATGCGCGACCCAGAATCCTGCCGGTAAAAACAAAGATATCCTTTGCTAACCCGTCACCCTGGACGGCGGCATCATAAATGTCTTTTGATGAAATCTTCTCCGGGTCAAGCTTTCGCAGCAGGCTGTCTCTGTGGTCGTTCTGTAGGAACTCACGTGCGGTGCGTGCCACACCCATGGCGCTTGCATATGTTTCAAGGCAGCCTTTAAGCCCGCAGTTGCATTGACGTCCGTCCTGTACTACGCATACATGTCCAAGTTCTCCTGCAAATCCGTCATGTCCGTAAAGTAGGCGGCCGTGAGTTATGATTCCGCTGCCTACACCGGTGCCCAGGGTTATCATTATGAAATCATTTATTCCGCGGGCTACACCATATGTGTGTTCACCACGTGCAGCGGCATTTGCATCGTTGGTTATGCGTACATGAAGTCCGGTAATCTCTTTAAGCCGGTCTGCAAGATAAACTATGCCCGGTTTGCCTTGGGCGTCGCGTGCCCAGCGTAGGTTCGGAGCATAGCGTATCGTTCCGTCCAGACGGTTGGCGTTTGGAGCGCCTATGCCGATACCTATCACCGTGCCTTGGCTTGCGGTCTTGCGGACGAGCTCCTTGACTGTACTTGCCAGGAGTTCCAGATACTCATCAAAGCTGTCAATCAACGATGTGACCACACTCTGGCAGAGTATGGTCCCATCTTGTGTCACGACTCCACATTTGGAGGATTGACCGCCTATGTCGATACCAATGGCAAGTCTTTGCATATGGATTAGTTGCTGGTCAGTTCAGCTCTGATTCTGGTCCACTTGTTCAGGATGTCGCGATAGTACTTCTCAAGTTTGTCCCACTCGTAGAAGTAGGGGTATTCAACGCCCTTTGCATCCTTGTAGCAATCCACCGGCAGTTTGGCCTCCTTCTCATCGAGCAGAGCCCTTACCAAAATCTTACCCTTCTTGTCCTTGAAGAAAATGAGCTGCAGGTTGCTGCCCATATGAACTATATCATAATTCACCCATTTGTTGGCCAGGTCCTCAATGTCGTTAGGTGCGTAAGCACAGTCGTTAACCTCCATAAGACAGAGCAAAGGATAGAGAGCTGTGTCATGTCCGTAACGCAGGTTTGCGCTGGGAGTACCCTTGGAGATAGCCTCATCGGCCTTGTCCAGGAAATCCTGAAGCAGTGTTGCGTGGCCGTAAGGAACCACGTTCTGAGTCAGCTCATGATAACCTGAAACTGAGAACCAGTAGAGGTTGTTCTGGAGCCAGCAGTCATACCACTCATCGTATGTGAATACGTCATCCAGGTCAAATCCCAGGTAAGAGTGGCTGCCCATATTGGCGGCTATATCATAAATCTTTGTGTAGAGATCGTCAGAACGGTCTGTGGTCTGGACACTGGCTGTTGTTGTCTCCTGGCCGCCACCTGCCATGCCGGAACGTGATGTGGTTGTCTGTCTTACGTATCTGGTTATGAATGTGGTGTCAGTAAACAGGGCGCACATAAGACGCTCCGGATTGTTGTGCTTGGCATTGAAAGCGCTGACGGCGGCATTTCTCTCGCGGCTGTTCTTGGCGCTGTTGATGGCCCTGTCCTCATAGTTCATGTAGCCGCGGTCAAAGTCACTGTCGTTATAGTCGATGTTCATCTTGGGCAATATGCTTGAGAATTCCATCAAGGCTGCAGTCATACTGGCCATAACACGGTGTGAAGTGGTTGAACGTGCCACGATGGTGGTCTTGCTGTTGAATATCTCGGGATAGTTGCGTACCATACGGCGGGCTATTCCGCGATGCTGCTGCTGACCTACAATCGTCAGGTCACCCAGGTGACCGTCGGCGTCCTTGGCCATTATCTCGATGCGTCTCAGCACATCCTTTCCGAAATCTGTAAGTATGCCTTTGTCATCGGCCTGCTTCAGTATGGTGTAAGGATCGTTGTATTGCGGGGTGTTGAGCAGGTAACGTGATCCGTGACGGCCGTAATGGCTCATGTAGAAAGGTTTGAATCCCTTTGGGGCCTTTGAATAGGTGACACCCGGATCCTCATACTGGGTCATACTGCCCCTGAACTTATAGAGGTTATCCTTGTTGATGTCTTCTTTTTTGGTGATTTCAGCACATAATGCCAGCGGCAGTAGCAATGCCAGACTGATAATAATTGATTTCTTCATTTGTTTAGGTCAGTATTGTTTTGTTATGGTTGCAAAAGTAAGTAAAAAAGCCTAACTTTGCAAGCTACTGCGCAAATTCAGAGAGCAAATTCAAACTAAACAAATATTACAATGAACAGTAAGGAATTGATGAACAAAGCAGCCGATAATATCCGTATTCTGGCTGCGTCAATGGTCGAGAAGGCCAAGTCAGGTCACCCCGGTGGCGCTATGGGCGGTGCCGATTTCATAAACGTACTCTTCAGCGAGTTCCTGGAGTATGATCCCCGTAACATGAAGTATGAAGGACGTGACCGTTTCTTCCTGGATCCCGGCCACATGGCTCCCATGCTTTACTCACAGCTGGCTCTTACCGGCAAGTTCTCAATGGAGGAGTTGGCTACCCTGCGTCAGTGGGGTTCACCCGTAACCGGTCACCCCGAACTTGAGGTTGCCCGTGGTATTGAGAATACCTCAGGTCCTCTCGGCCAGGGTCATGTATTTGCAGTAGGTGCTGCTATCGCAGAGAAGCATCTGGCAGCCGTACTGGGTGAGGAGGTTATGAACCACAAGATCTATGCTTACATCTCTGACGGTGGAATCCAGGAGGAGATCTCACAGGGCGCCGGCCGTATTGCAGGTACTCTGGGTCTTGACAACCTCATCATGTTCTACGATTCAAATGATATCCAGCTCTCAACCGAGTGCAAGGTCGTAACTGCAGAGGATACTGCTGCCAAGTACCGTGCATGGGGTTGGAACGTATATGAGATTAACGGTAACTGCGTTGACCAGATCCGTGGCGCTCTCACCATGGCTCAGAACGCCAACGGCAAACCGACCCTTATCATCGGTAAGTGCATCATGGGTAAGGGTGCCCTCAAGGCCGATGGTACCAGCTATGAGCGTAACTGCAAGACTCACGGTGCTCCTCTGGGTGGTGACGCTTACATCAACACCATCAAGGCTCTGGGTGGTGATCCCGAGAATCCTTTCCAGATCTTCCCCGAGGTCAAGAAGCTCTATGCTGACCGTGCCAAGGAACTCCGCAAGATCATGGATGCCAAGTATGCCCGCAAGGCCGCATGGGAGAAGGCAAATCCTGAGAAGGCTGCCCTCCTTAAGGAGTGGTTCAGCGGCAAGGCTCCCAAGATTGACTGGAGCAAGGTTGAGCAGAAGCCCGATGACGCTACACGTTCAGCATCAGCTGCAGTTCTGAGCCAGCTTGCACAGCAGGTTCCCAACATGATCTGCGCAAGTGCTGACCTCAGCAATTCAGATAAGACCGACGGTTTCCTCAAGTATACAACCAACATGGTTAAGGGTGACTTCAGCGGTGCATTCTTCCAGGCTGGCGTAGCCGAGCTTACAATGGCTTGCTGCTGCATCGGTATGGCTCTGCACGGTGGCGTTATCCCCGCATGCGGTACATTCTTTGTATTCTCAGACTACATGAAGCCCGCCGTACGTATGGCAGCCCTCATGGAGCTCCCCGTTAAGTTCATCTGGACTCACGACGCATTCCGCGTAGGTGAGGACGGTCCTACACATGAGCCCGTTGAGCAGGAGGCACAGATCCGTCTCATGGAGAAGCTCAAGACTCACAAGGGCAAGAACTCAATGCTTGTTCTGCGTCCCGCCGACAGCGACGAGACCACTCAGGCTTGGAAGCTCGCTATGGAGAATACCACTTCACCCACAGGTCTTATCCTGAGCCGTCAGAACATCAAGACCCTGCCCGCAGGTAATGACTACAGCCAGGCTGCCAAGGGTGCTTACATCGTAGCCGGTTCAGATGCTGACTTTGACGTTATCCTTCTGGCTTCAGGTTCAGAGGTTTCTACTCTGGTTGCTGGTGCCGAGCTCCTGCGTCAGGACGGTATCAAGTGCCGTATCGTAAGCGTTCCTTCAGAGGGCCTGTTCCGCAGCCAGTCAAAGGCTTACCAGCGCAGCATCCTGCCCGGTAACAAGAAGAAGTTTGGTCTCACTGCAGGTCTGCCTGTAACCCTCGAGGGTCTGGTAGGTGCCAGCGGTAAGGTTTGGGGTCTGAGCTCATTCGGTTTCTCAGCTCCTTACAAGGTGCTCGATGAGAAGCTGGGCTTCACCGCCGAGAACGTATATGCACAGGTTAAGTCATTGCTCAAGTAATGATAGGAATAGCAAGTGACCATGCTGCTTTCCCGTTGAAGCAGTTTGTAATAGAATACTTGAAGGAGAAGGGGCTGGAGTTCAAGGACTACGGCACCTATACTCCCGATAGTTGCAACTATGCCGATTACGGCCACGCTCTGGCCCGCGGCATAGAGAACGGTGAGGTAGAGAAGGGTATAGCCATGTGCGGCAGCGGAGAGGGTATCTCCATGACCCTGAACAAGCATCAGGGTATTCGTGCCGGACTCTGCTGGATTCCCGAGATTGCTCACCTTATCCGCCAGCACAATGATGCCAACGTACTGGTAATGCCCGGCCGTTTCATCGATACCGATATGGCCCGCAAAATCATGGACGAGTACCTGAACACCCCCTTCGAGGGCGGTCGTCATCAGGCTCGCGTTGACAGCATCCCCGTGGCACACTAGGGACAGTCCCCCTGTGCCAAGAAAATAAAAGGCCGGAACTCCAGAGTTTCGGCCTTTTTTGGCACAGAGGGGACTGTCCCTAATGTGTCACTTTCTTTTTATTCAAATACCAGATCCAACAGAGTACATAGGGACTTATCCTTGGTCTGGGATGAGAATGTAAAGTAGATTGCGTGCTTGCCTTTGAACTGGGCCAGTGCCGGAAGATTAACCTTAATCTCGGTGGGCTGCTGGGCCATGCTTGCCTTAAGCTCAATCTTGCCAATCGCCTTACCTCCTTGTGATGCCCATGGACGGTCAACCAGAATGGTGATTGTGCCGTCCACACCCTCGGGAATCAGATTGAGAAGGAGGCTTACATTATTACGGCCGCTTGTGGCGTCAAAATTGAAGTACTTGTAGCCCACAATTGAACCGTTGGTATTGTTGACCACCGGATTGGTATTATTGACCAGATCATACGGTTTGTCAAACTTGCTGTCAGTTCCGTAGGCCGATGCCACATAAGAGCCGCTGAATATATTGTTGGGCCAATCATGAATGGCAGGTGTAGGACCAGTGTACCAACATGCTATTCCGGCAGAGTGACGCTCAAGCGGATCCAATCCGTCAATTGAGAAACCTTCAGAAGTATATTCACCCTCCGATATCTCCACTTTGCCGCCCTTGCCCTCCTCAACCTTTACGGTGATGGGAGCAACCATTGCCTGACGGGCATATTCATCGGTGCCGGTCTGACGGTGATAGAACACGTACCACTGGCCGTTTATTTCGCAGATGCTGCCATGCGTGTTACCGTCAATTGTGGCCGATGCAATAACGTTACCCTGCTCATCAATTTCACGGCCGCGGGCATCGATTATGGTTCCGCCGTAGGTCCAGGGACCGAGCGGATTGTCACTGTATGCGTATGCCAGCGTATAATTTGATGAGGGTAGACCGAACTCGCCCTCAAGGGTGAATCGGCTATATATAAATATGTACTTGTCCTTAATCTTACGTATGGATGATGCCTCAAAGAATTTGAACACACCGTCCATGTATCGGCCCGGTACCATATCTTCCACAATTTTGGTACCTGGCTTGACGGTAGCCATTGTTGCAGGGTCAAGCTCGGCTGCATATGAGCGCTCAAATCCCCAGTAACCATATACGCGGCCGTCATCATCCACAAACACAGCGGGGTCAAACGCAAGCACACCATCGGTCACGTTGGGGTTATTCTTGCTCCAGTTGCAGACCTCAAACGGGCCGTCCGGGCGGCTGCTCTTGCATACCATTCCGTTCCTGCCTCCTGCCTGGTTGTTGGGGTAGAGGTAGTAGGTCTTGGTTCCATCGGGTGCTGTAACAAGAGTTACGTCAGGAGCGTAAAGGACATCGGCCAAGCCAAGACGGCTCAACTGCTCTCCGTTTGCGTTCTTGCTCACTTTGAATATCTCGCCGTCATAACGCCAATGTATCAGGTCATTCACTGAGGCCGACCATACTACCAGCTCACGTCCGCAATAGCCTGAAATCATGCTGTCGTGTGAACCATATATATAAACACGGTACTGACCCGGATTGTCCGGGTCCTCAAACACATAAGGTTCGCCGTCAGGGATATGCTCCCATAAGGGCAGGTAAGGGTTTCCTACTGTCATAAGTTCTTTCTCCTGGCTTCCGGCCTGTCCTGAACAGGATATCATCATGGGTGCACAGCATGATATAGCCATGCAGAGCCACGACAGTCCTTTATTAAGTCTTGTCATTTTGTTAGGGTTAGTGTTTCAAGTCAATAGTACCAAAGGGGTCAGACCCCAATGGTACTGTTATGACAAATTTAAGCAATTAGTTTGGTGTTTAAGAAATAATACATCTACTTTGTAAAACAAATACTTAATGATATGTGGGAATCAATAAAAGGGACATTCGGCAAATACTTTCGTTTTGGTGGCCTGGCCGGACGCAGGGAGTTCTGGATTTGGGCATTCATGGTGCTCACAGTATCGGTATTATTGTTGGGCCTGCTTACGGGGCTTATCTTTATTCTTCATGTCAACTGCACTATTGTTCCGTTGTTCCTGTTCTGGCTTGTGGCGTTCTTCCCGTCACTGACGCTCGCCGTTCGACGGCTGCGTGATGCCGGAGTATCACCTTGGTTCCTTCTGATTCCCACCATTCTGTTTGTTGTTACATTTGTGGTGCTGTTTGACCTCAGTTTGTCCAATATGGACGGCAGTCCAGCTAATTATTCCGATGCACTGGCATTCACGCTTTCCGCTTTGTCTGCGGTAACGGGATTCGTTTTCCTCATACTATTCTGCCTAACGTCCAAAAAGTAGAGACTGCTGTCAAACCTTTTTACCTGATTGGAGTCTAATATCAAAAAAGGAATAAATGAAGAAGATAGTTTTTGTAGCTGCACTGGCTTTATTTACAGCGTGCGGCGGAAAGGATTTTGATGACGGCGTGATGCAGAAAAATGGTAAGATTTATACAATTAATACCGAGACAATCTGCAATGCAAGAGGTTACCATGGAACGACTCCGGTCAAGGTGACAATCAAGAAAGACAAGATAGTCAATGTGGAGGCCTTGCCTAACCGTGAGACTCCCCGTTTCTTTGACAACGTCAAAAAATACATGCTTCCCAAATTCAGGGATGTCAAACTCAAGGATTACGCTACGGTAGATTGTGTATCGGGCGCGACTATCAGCAGCAAGTGTGTTCGCGAGAACCTCAAGGCCGCTTACAACTACTACACCGAGCACAAAAACTGATTCCCGCCAAAGTGTCCCACACTAACCCTAATGAGAATACGTTCTCTCGCGGGTTACTGTGTTACATGCGCTCATCTGGAGGGTGTGTCCCACAATGAACCCATCCACAAGCTTCGTGAAAGGTCCTGCTGTGGGACACTTTGGCAAGGTGAGTACAAAAAACGCCCAGAGATTATCTGGGCGTTTTTTGTGCAAAAGGGGTCTGTCCCCAATTGCTTTACTTAACTGAAAGCTTGTAGATTACGGTGTGCTGGTACTTTTCACCAGGACGCAGAACGGTGCTCGGGAAGCTGTCGTGGTTAGGTGAGTCCGGAAACATCTGTGACTCAAGAGCGATAGCTGTGCGGGCGCCTGTATAAACCTGCAGGCCCGGATGATTGTTCCAAACTTCCATGTAACGTCCTGACTTTGGTGAGTAAAGTGATGCAACCATCTCAACGCCGCTTCCGGTATGAACCAGACAGAAGTTGTTGTCATAATTGCGTACCATGCCCTCGGGAACCTGGCCAAAGCCACCGAATCCACCACGGCCACCCTGTCCGGGAGCCGGTGAATACTGGCGGTCGCCAATGCGTACAGGCTTCTGGAAGTCGTAGGGGGATCCGTCAACCAGACCCCAGTCACCGGTCGGGATGTTGCTGCGGTCAGTCTCGGTAATGAAAGCAGCGTTGATCATCAGCTCATGATCCATGATGTCACCATTGCCTGCGCCATCCAGATTGAAATAGGTGTGGTTGGACAGGTTGACAACGGTAGCCTTATCGGTAGTAGCCTCATAGCTTATCTGCAGACCACCGTCCTTGGTGATGGAGTAGGTCAGGGTTGTGGTCAAAGTGCCGGGGAATCCGTCCAGACCATCGGGCAGGACACATGAGAGGATAAGCTTATCCTTCTTGGCCTTGACTACAGTCCAAACAGTGTGGTCAAATCCCTTTGCACCACCGTGTAGAGTGTGCTGACCGCTGTTCTTGGTAATGTTGTACTCAACACCGTCCAGAGTGAACTTGCCGTTTGCGATACGGTTGGCATAACGACCCAGAGCCGGACCTATCATACCCATGTTGTAGTTCATGTACTGTTTGATGTTGTCGTAGTGGTTAACCAGATTGGCGTACTCACCGTTCTTGTCGGGTGAATACAGACCTACTACAAAACCGCCGTAATTGATAATCTGAGCAGCAACCTTACCTTTTTGAATGGTGTAGAGAGCTACTTTCTTGCCGTCAATGACAGTGTCATACGGAGCCTTGTCAATAAGCGGGAACTTTGGTTTTGCAGCACTCGCTGACATACAGCATACTACTGCAGCCAGTGCAAACAATTTAAAGGATATTTTCTTCATATTGTTAGTATTTAAGTTGTTTCAAAAATGATACAAAAGGGGTCTGACCCCAATTGTATCATTTTTTGTATTCTACAGCGGCAGCCTCAATAGGCAGACACTTCTTGTAGTTCTCAATGTAGGCATTGAAACCTGCCACATCCTCGGGAGTAGGAGCTACCGATGTTCCTGTATCGCCGGCAAATACCTGATCGTCAAGGAACTCAGCCAGAGACTGGTTCTTCTTGTTGTTGATAAGGTACGATGCCAGGATAGCCATACCCCAGGGGCCGCCTTCACCTGCAGTCTTCATGCAGGAGATAGGTGAGTTCAGTGCAGCACCAAGAATGCGCTGACCTACACCGGGAGTAGTGAACAGACCTCCGTGACCGGTAATGCGGTCAACCTTAATCTTCTCCTCGTTAAACAGGATATCGTTACCTACCTTGAGCACACCTATGGCACCGCTTATTATAGCGCGCATAAAGTTAGCCAGGTTGAACTTGTCGTTTGCGGAACGTACAAACAGCGGACGTCCATCGGCAAAACCGGTTACAGGCTCACCTGATACGTAGTTGTAGCTCATGATGCCGCCGCAGTCAGGATTACCCTTAAGTGCGACATTGAACAGGTTGGTAAAGAGCTTGCCCATATCAACGGGAATACCCATCACCTCCTCAAACTCCTTGAACAGGTTGACCCATGCGTTCAGGTCACTGGTGCAGTTATTGCAGTGAACCATAGCTACGGGGCTGCCATCGGGAGTAGTCACGATATCAATTACATCATGCGGCTTCTTGAGGTCCTTCTCAAGTACGATCATTGAGAATGATGATGTTCCGGCCGATACGTTACCGGTACGCGGACGTACGGCGTTGGTAGCCACCATGCCTGTGCCTGCATCGCCCTCGGGAGGACAGATGGGAGCACCCGGTTTAAGATGACCGGTGATATCAAGCTTGCGTGCACCGGTCTCGGTCAGTACGCCTGCATCGGCACCTGCATCAAGTGACTTGGGCAGGATGTCAAGCAACTTCCACGGGAAGCCCTTGGTGGCAATCAGTTTGTCAAACTTCTCGACCATAGTGGCATTGTAGGTCTTGGTCTCAGGATCCACGGGAATCATACCCGATGCGTCACCAACGCCAAGCACCCTCTTGCCGGTGAGCTGCCAGTGGATGAAACCTGCCAGTGTGGTCAGGAAATCAATATCCTTTACGTGCGGCTCATTGTCAAGAATGGCCTGATACAGGTGTGATATGCTCCAACGCAGAGGAACGTTGAATACAAACAGCTCTGACAACTCGGCGGCTGCCTTTGCAGTATTTGTGTTACGCCATGTGCGGAACGGAACCAGTATGTCACCGTGCTTGTCAAAAGGCATGTAACCGTGCATCATTGCACTTATGCCAATTGCAGCCAGATTTTCAATTTCAACCTCGTACTGCTTGAGCACGTTCTTACGCAGGTCTGAGTAGCAGTCCTGCAGTCCGAACCAGATGCTCTCTACGCTGTATGTCCACAGCCCGTTCACAAGCTGATTCTCCCAGGTATGACTACCTTGGGCAATCGGCTTGTATTCGGGGTCTATGAGCACAGCCTTGATACGGGTTGAGCCAAACTCAATACCGAGAATGGCCTGTCCTTTTTCAATAACTGATTTGGGATCGTATGCCATAATTACTTAAGGGCTTTGTTGAGCATATAATAAACCTCGTTGTTACGGAGCTGCTGCTTGAAACCGCTGATGGTGGTGTTCTTGTCGATGCCTATGTACTCTATACCGCACATTTCGGCAAAGTCCTCCCAATACTCGGCAGTGATATCGTATGAGAATGCACTGTGGTGTGTACCACCGGCCAGGATCCATGCACCTGCACCGATCTCGAATGTGGGCTGCGGAACCCAGAGGGCCGATGCAACCGGCAGCTTGGGCATTGGCTTGGGCTCGATGCACTCAACCTCGCTGGTGATCAGACGGAAGCGGTTACCCAGGTCAACTACTGTAGCCTTGATACCACGGCCGGTCTTTGATGTGAACACCAGACGTGCAGTCTGCTGCTTGCGGATACCTATGCCAAGGAAGTGAACTTCCAACTTGGGCTTGCCGGTAGCAATGAGCGGGCAGATCTCCAGCATGTGGCTCTGCAGACTTGATGTGCAGTCAGCGGCAAAGTTCAGGGTGTAGTCCTCAAGGAATGAGCAACCCTTAGGCATGCCCTGGTTCATGACCCAGAGAGTACGCTGCAGGCAGGCAGTCTTCCAGTCACCCTCGGCACCGAAACCGTAACCTTCCTGCATCAGACGCTGTGATGCCAGACCCGGAATCTGATCGAATCCGCAGAAATCGGGAGCATCGATATCGGCATCGCCCAGGTCATCAAAGTTGGTGGTGAAAGCGGTAGCGTTCTCATCCTTCAAGACGCGGCGCAGGGCAATCTCAGCCTTAGCTGAGTTCTTTACCTTCTCCCAATATACCTTCTCACCGCTCTCATCTATCTTGATGGTGTAGAGCTTCTTGTACTCCTCAACAAGGGCGTCAGCCTCGGCATCGGTAACCTTCTTGAAATACTCCATCAGTGATGAAACGGGGTAGTAGTCTACATGATAACCCATGCGCTGCTCGAACTCAACGCGGTCACCGTCAGTAACGGCAACGTTGTTCATGTTCATACCGAACATAAGGCAGCGTACGTTGTGTGCATCGGCACGACCGGCAGCGGCGCGGGCCCAAACTGCAATCTGCTTCTGAGCCTCAGCACTCTTCCAGTGACCAACCACAACCTTGCGCGGAACACGCATGCGGGTGCAGATATGACCGAACTCGATGTCACCGTGGGCGCTCTGGTTCAGGTTCATGAAGTCCATGTCGATGGTGTCCCATGGAATATCTGTGTTGTACTGTGTGTGGAAATGGAGCAGGGGCTTTTCAAGCGACTGAAGGCCCTTGATCCACATCTTGGCAGGGCTGAAAGTATGCATCCAGGTGATGATACCTATGCACTTCTCGTCGTTGTTGGCGGCCTTCATTACAGCCTCAACCTCCTTACTGCTGTTAGCAGTACCTTTATAAACAATTTTGACGGGGATGTTGCCGCTCTTGTTCAGACCGTCAACCATCTCCTTTGAGTGACCGTCTACCTTAACGACTGCGTCACCTCCGTAAAGGAGCTGAGCACCTGTCACCCACCATATTTCGTTATTTTCAAACATAGTGTTTACTGTTTAAAGTTATTTCTTCTTCTGGCCGTAATAAGCGTTAGGGCCATGTTTGCGCATATAGTGCTTCTCAATGAGAAGCGGGTTCATTGTCGTGTCAGGATTCAGTGTCAGTGATATGTAAGCCATCTTGGCGCACTGCTCCATAACCTTGGCGTTGTATACGGCGTTTGCCGGACTGGTGCCCCATGAGAACGGACCGTGGTTCTTGACCAGAACGCCCGGAGTATGATCGGGGTTGATGCCCTCAAAACGACGTACGATGACGTTACCGGTCTCCAGCTCATAGTCACCCTTTACCTCCTTTTCGGTCATATCCTCTGTGCAGGGGATATCCTTGTAGAAATAGTCGGCATGTGTGGTACCTATGTTGGGGATGTCCATACCGGCCTGTGCCCATGCGGTTGCATAGGTGGAGTGGGTGTGGACCACGCCCTGGATGTTGGGGAACGCCCTGTAAAGCACAAGATGAGTAGGAGTGTCCGATGAAGGATTGAGGTCTCCCTCAACGACCTTACCGGTCTCGAGGGAGACAACAACCATATCGCTTGCCTTCATCTCGTCATAGCTCACACCGCTGGGCTTAATCACAACAAGGCCTTTCTCACGGTCAATGCCGGATACGTTGCCCCATGTGAATATTACCAGACCCTGCTTTACGAGATCCAGATTGGCACGAAATACTTTCTCTTTAAGTTCTTCGAGCATATTACCAGAGGAAGATATAGAGAATAGCCAGGATTACGATAACGCCAAGAGCACCCCAGTTGAAGGTCTTGTCGGTCTTGAAAAGCTCCAGGTCGATACCTACAGCCTTAGCATCCTGAACCTTATCCTTGGCATTGGAACGCAGGTAAAGACCCAGAACGCCCAGGATAGCAGCCAGGAAGAACAGAGCCTCGAATCCCCATCCGCGCAGAACAGGATTGATTACACCTATGATAGCGGCAACCAGGCATACGGCAGCGCAGATAAAGAGAATCTGTGACCACTTCATCTGAGCGTCAATGGTGTGCTGGTCAAGCTTATCGGCCTCAACGATTCTGCTCTTGTTGTAGAGTGACATCGGGATAAAGATGGCAACCAGAACCATGAATACATAACCCATGCGGAGCATGAACGGAGTATTGGGCATGATGAACTTGAACAGGATTGAGAATGCGAATGTGCCGATAGCTGCAACAACGGCTGCAGGACCTGAGGCGCGCTTCCAGAGCAGACCCAGACCGAAGATGACTACGATACCGGGATATACGAATCCTGAGTACTCCTGAATGAACTGGAATGCCTGGTCCATACTTCCAAGGATAGGATATACGCTGCAGAGAGCGATAATCAGGGCGCATACAGATGTGATACGGCCTACGTTTACAAGGTTCTTCTCAGAAGCGTCCTTCTTGAAGTACTGCTTGTAGATATCCATTGTGAAGATGGTTGATGTTGAGTTGAACATCGAAGCCAGTGATGAGATAACTGCTGCACTCAGAGCTGCGAATGACAGACCCTTGATGAATACCGGAGTAAAGTTACGGATCAGGAAAGGATAAGCATCGTCAGATACTGAAATGCCGCCAGCCAGCTGAGCGAACATGTCGGGCTGCTGAGTCTTGATGTAGAATGCGCATACACCGGGGATACATACGATGAACGGGATCAAGATCTTGAGGAATGCGGCAAATACCATACCCTTCTTGGCCTCGTCAAGGCTCTTGGCAGCAAGACCCTTCTGGATGATGTACTGGTTGAAGCCCCAGTAACCCAGGTTGGTCAGCCACAGGGCACCTACGATAACGGCAATACCCGGAATGTCAAAGTATGCATCGGGAGTCTTGGCTTGGTTCACAACCAGATTGAAGTGAGAGTCACCCGGTACTGATTTGAGTTTGTGATAAACCTCACCCAGAGCGGCCATGGCGCCACCGTTCAGTTCCAGCTTGTCGGCGATAACGTCCAGAGCTGCGTAAGCGGTGATAAGACCACCACCAACCAGGAAGGTAACCTGCATTACATCGGTCCATGCTACTGATGACAGACCGCCGTAGATTGAATATACACCGGCGATGATATACAGCAGCAGAATGATGATAAGACGAACGGGAATCTCGGTTGAACCGATCAGGATGGCGCATCCGCGCAGACCCAGAATCTGCTCGATAGCCAGGGCACCCAGCCATGCAACAGAGGTCAGGTTAACGAATACGTAGAGGAACAACCAGAAGATTGAGAATGCAAGACCGGTGCCCGGGTTGTAACGCTCGCGCAGGAACTGCGGGATGGTGAATATCTTCTTCTCAATCATCACAGGAAGCAGGAACTTACCTACAACGATAAGTGTGGCTGCTGCCATAAGCTCATAAGCTGCGATTGCGATACCTGATGCAAAAGCGGTACCGGACATACCGATGAACTGCTCGGCACTGATGTTTGCGGCGATCAGTGAAGCACCGACTGCCCACCATGTCAGGGTGTTACCTGCCAGGAAGTAGTCTTTTGAATCTTTTTCTTTACCGTCTTTACTGCGGGACAGGAAGAATCCCAGGAAAATAAGGATTGCCAGGTAGGCAACGAATACTACATAGTCAATCGGTTTGAAACCGTTGTTTGACAATGCTTCAATAATGTTAGTGTTCATTTAGTTGTTATTTGTTTGTAATTTGAATTCCGTGATTACTCTACGCCAAACTGATAGATGCAGTGGCTGTAGTACTCCTGACCGGGAACAAGTTCTGCGCTGTACCATCCGGGCAGATTTGACTTGTTGGGGCTGTCCGGGAACTTCTGTGTCTCCAGGCAGCAGCCGGTACGCTGCTCCATCTTGTTGCCCTGCTTGTCCAGACCTGAACCATCCAGGAAGTTACCTGAATAGAACTGGATACCCGGCTCGTTGGTGTAAACCTCAACATAGATACCGGTGATGGGGCTGTAGAGCTTGGCGGCGCACTTGGTATCATCGCACTTGGTGTTCAGAACCCAGTTGTGGTCATAACCGTTGCCGTTCTTGAGCTGTACGTAGTCGTAGTTGTTGATCTCCTTGCCAATTGCCTTTCCCTTTGTAAAATCCATCGGGGTGCCTGCTACCGGCAGGATCTCGCCTGTGGTCATGTAAGTGTCATCGCAGGGAGTGAAGTTGTCGGCATTCAGAGTAAGGATGTGGTTGGTGATAGGAATTGAGTGGTCACCGTTCAGGTTGAAGTAGCTGTGGTTGGTCATGTTAACCACGGTCTTCTTGTCGGTGGTAGCCTTCCATACAATGTCAATGGCGTTCTTGTCATTGAGGGTGTAGGTTGCGGTAGCTACAACGTTACCCGGGAAACCGGCCTCACCGTCAGCTGAGTTCATAACCAGGGTAATGCTGTTCTTGTTAACCTCCTTAACATCCCATACCAGGTTCTGCCAACCCAGAGGAATGGTGATGTCGCAACCTCCGTGCAGGCAATGGCCGAAGTTGTTCTGCGGCAGCTGATAGGTTACGCCGTCCAGGGTAATCTGGCCCTGGTTGATACGGTTTGCATAACGACCTACTGTTGATCCGAAATCGCTGGCCAGAGTGGTGTAGTCCTTGATGTTACCGAAGCCGATGACAGCATCCTGCATGTTACCGTTCTTGTCAGGAACCATGATAGCCACGATACGTGCGCCGAAATTGGTTACCCAAACCTCGCAGCCGTTTTTGTTGCTCAGTTTGTACAGGTCAGTCTGCTTGCCTGTAAACTCCATCTGGAAGTCGGCCTTGTTGAGAACCGGAGCTTCCTTCTCTGAACAGGCTGTCAGTGCCAACATACCTGCCATGAGAGCGATAAAACTTGATTTTTTCATTTGTTTGGTTATTTAGTTGATTGTTGAATTATTGCAGTTTTCTTGAACCGTCACCGATGGTGACATCGTATATCTCGGGAATAATACCGTATTTACGCGCATAGTCGCGTTTGACTTTTGACGTAAACTTGTCCGCAATGGTATCGCGCACCAGATTGATGGTACATCCTCCAAAACCGCCTCCCATTACACGGCTTCCGGTAACGCCGCACTGTTGTGCTGTCTCAACCAGAAAATCCAATTCCGGGCAGCTTACCGTATAATCACGGCTCAATCCCCAGTGGGTCTCGTACATCTTCTTGCCTACATGTTCGTAGTCGCCTTCCTGAAGAGCTTCACATACGGCCAGGACACGCTCTTTTTCGTCCAGGACATAACGGGCACGGCGATAGTCGGCATCGGTCAGTCTCTTCTTGACGGCATCCAGCATCTGGTAGTTGGCGTCACGCAGGGTCTCCACGCCTCCGAATTCGCGGTTCATCAGTGCTACCGCCTTCTCACAGCTTTCCCTACGTTCGTTGTACTCGTTACCCAGTGAATGCTTGACCATAGAGTTGACTAGAATCAGTTTGTATCCTTTGGGATCAAACGGGAAGTACTCATATTCCAGTGAGCGGCAATCCAGACGTATCAGACAGTCTTTCTTGCCGAATACCGATGCGAACTGGTCCATTATGCCGCACTTGACGCCACAGTAGTTGTGCTCGGTGGCTTGTCCTATCTTGGCCAGTTCGAACTTGTCTACGCGTCCTTCGGCGAACATCGTATTCAGTGCAAACGCAAAGACGCTCTCAAGCGCGGCCGATGATGACATGCCGGCTCCAAGCGGAACGTCACCTGTGATTGCTGCGTTGAAACCTCCTACCGATACGCCACGCTCCTCCAGTTCACGGCACACCCCGAAAATATAACACGCCCAATGCTCCTCCGGTTTTGAGGTGTCATCGAGCGTGAATTCCACGTAGGGGTGCTCTTTCTGGTCAAGTGCCAGCAGGCATACCTTGCGTGAGCCGTTTCGGTATATTTCAATTGCAACACCCTTATCCACAGCACCTGGAAATACGAACCCACCGTTATAGTCGGTGTGTTCGCCTATCAGGTTGATGCGACCGGGCGAAAAGTATAGGTCACCGCTCGTGCCGAATTGCTGGCGGAACCTGTTTCTCAGGGTGGTTGTATCCATACAGGGGGATTATTCCACTCCGAAACGATAGATTGTTGTCTGTGTGTAAACCTCTCCAGGATTCAGCACCGTGGTGGGGAAATACGGATGATTGGGGCTGTCGGGGAAATGTTCAGCCTCAAAGCATATGGCGCAGCGCTTGGGCAGTGTCGATCCGTGGGCGCATGTGCTGCCGCTGCAGTAGTTGCCTGAGTAGCACTGCACACCGGGTTCGGTGGTGTAGCACTCCAGAGTGCGGCCGCTTGCGGGGTCAACGCACTTTACAGCGAAACTCAGCTCACCCGGTTCACGCTTGTTAAGTACCCAGCAATGGTCGTAACCGTTGCCGTTCTTGGTCTGCTGTCCCTGTCCGATACGCTCACCGACCTTGTGCGGGGTGCGGAAGTCGAACGGCGTTCCCTCAACTTTGTCGATTGTGCCCAGAGGAATTGCTGTGTCGTCAATCGGAATATAGTGATCGGCGTTGATCGTCATATCGTAGTCCAGAACCGTGAGCGGGTTCTTCTTCATGCCGTTCAGTGTAAAATATGCATGCTGTGTCAGACATACCACAGTCTTCTTGTCTGTTGTTGCCTCATACTCTATGGCCAACTCGTTGTCATCGGTCAGACGATAGGTTACGTTTACGTCCAGGTTTCCGGGGAATCCCTCCTCGCCGTCCTTGCACAGGTAGTGCAGCTTGATGGTCTGCTGGTCAGTCTGCTCGGCATCAAACACACGCTTGTGGAAACCGGTGGGACCTCCGTGAAGGCTGTTGGGATCGTTGTTGATGGCCAGAGTGTACTGCTTGCCGTCAAGAGTGAACTTGCCGTTTGCAATGCGGTTTCCGTAACGGCCTATCAGTACGCTCAGGAAAGTCTCCTCGCTTTCCATAACGTGCTGGATACTGTCATGACCCCAGACCACGCTCTCCATTTTACCGTTGCGGTCCGGCATCATTATGGCGCACAGTGCACCTGCAAAATTTGTTACGGCTATCTCTGCTCCCTTCTTGTTGCGGAGTATGTAAAGATCTGTTTTCTTACCCTGGACTGTTGCCTGAAAATCCTCTCTCTTGAGGCCGGCCAGATTGTCTTTAACAAAGAAATCGCTCATATAGTATGATTGGCTTAATTGGTTATTAAAAATAAAACAACGCAAATTAAGCCAATTTCAGATACTATTGCAAGCGATTGAGCTAAAAAATCAGCCCTGAATAAAGAAATCCGGCATGGTAAGCAGGTCTGCTACCACGAAGGTACTTCCACCTACGAATATCAGGTCCTCGGGTGATGCTTCACGCTGTGCTGTGGTTACAGCCTGAGCTACAGTGCGGAACACTCTGCCTGTCAGTCCTGACTCTCGTGCCAGATCTCTCAACTTGCTCGCGTCAAGAGCCCTTTGGACCGAAGCCTGGGTAAAGTAATACCGTGCGTTCTTGGGCATCAGTGCAAGTACATCGGTTATATCCTTGTCGTTTACCATACCCATCACAATGCGCAGCTGTCCGAAACCGGGCTTGGATGACAACTCTTCAAGATGCTGAGCAATGTATTTGAGTCCGTGGCTGTTGTGTCCGGTGTCACAGATGATATCAGGCTTTTTGCCCACCCTCTGCCAGCGGCCGCGCAGTCCTGTCATACGGCAGACATCCTTGAAACCCTTTCTGACAGCGGTTTCCGGGATGCTGAATTTATGTCGCTTCAGCTCATCAATGGCTGTCAGAATGGTATTGGCATTCTTCTCCTGACACAATCCTGCCAGTCCGCTCTCGAGCGCGGGCAGAGCCGCAGTTTCGTAAACGACCTTTGACGGATTTATGTATTTATGCGAAATAATCTTACAATTATCCTGAGCGAAAATCACTTTTGTACCCACTTCTTCGGCTTTGCGCTCAAATACCGTGCGGGTAACATCATTATGCTCGCCAATCACCACCGGTACGTTCTTCTTGATGATTCCGGCCTTCTCGAAAGCAATCTGCTGCATGGTCTGGCCCAGGAATTTCATGTGGTCAAAGCCGATGTTCGTGATGACTGAGAGTACAGGTTTTATGATGTTGGTGCAGTCCATTCGGCCGCCCAGACCGGTTTCAATAACCGCCACGTCAACCTCCTGCTCTGCAAACCAGCTGAAAGCCATGGCAGTCGTCACCTCGAAGAATGAAGGATGAAGCGGCTCCAGGAATTCGCGGTTTTTCTCTATGAAGCTGACCACGAACTCCGGACTTACCGGCTTGCCGTTCACTCTGATACGTTCGCGGAAATCGGTCAGATGGGGTGATGTGTACAGTCCGGTCTTCAGGCCTGATGCCTGAAGTATGGCGGCCAGGGTATGCGATACGCTGCCTTTGCCGTTGGTGCCGGCTATATGGATGGTCTTGAAAAGTTTGTGGGGGCATCCCAGGTGGCGGTCTATCGTCATCGTATTGTAAAGGCCTTCTTTATATGCCTCCTGGCCTACGTTTTGGAAAAGGGGTGTTTGTGTGTAGAGGTAATCTACAGCTTCTTGGTAGTTCACTATTGCTTAATCAAAATAACTTCGGAATTTTCGGAACAGTTTCTCCTTGACGGACGGAGTGGGCTGGAAATGGTCCGATGTCTGGAATTTCTCCATAGCCTGTTTCTCCTCCTTGGAGAGATTTTCCGGTATATAAACGCTTACGTTTACAATCATGTCGCCGCGGCGGCTGGTGTTGACCTCGGGCAGTCCTTTGCCGCGCAGACGCAGCATCTTGCCCGGCTGCGTGCCCGGCTCGATCTTGAGCTTGACGGCACCGTCCAGAGTGGGTATCTCTATGGCTCCGCCCAGTGCGGCCTGAGGTACTGTCAGCAGCAGGTTGTAGACCAGGTCGTTCTCGTCGCGTACCAGGTCCTTGTGCGGCACCTCCTCAATCTGAACCAACAGGTTGCCGTTATAGCCGTTGTGCTTGCCGGCATTACCCTTGCCCTCCACTGAGAGCTGCATGCCTTCGGCTACACCGGCCGGTATGTTGATCTCTACAATCTCTTCGCCATATACTACGCCGTCGCCGCTGCAATGCGGACAACGGTCCTTGATTATCTTGCCTTCACCACCGCAGCGTGGGCATACGGTCTGGGTCTGTACCATGCCGAAGAAACTCTGCTGGGTGCGCATTACTACACCTGAACCATGGCAGTCAGGGCATGTCTCTGCGGCCGATCCGTCCTTGGCTCCTGTGCCCTTGCAGTGCTGGCAGGGAACCAGTTTCTTAAGCTTGAACTTCTTGGTTACGCCGGTGTTAATCTCCTCAAGTGTGAGTGCCACCTTGACTCTCAGGTCCGATCCGCGAGACTTGCGCTCTCCGCGGGCGCGTGTACGGCTGCCGCCGAATCCGCCGAAACTGCCGAATCCGCCACCGCCGAATATGTCGCCGAACATTGAGAATATATCGTCCATTGACATTCCTGCACCGCCGAATCCGCCGCCTCCGCCGAATCCGCTTGCTCCGCTCAGACCGTCAAATCCGAACTGGTCGTATTTGGCTCTCTTGTCAGGATCGCTCAATACGCTGTATGCCTCGGCAGCCTCCTTGAATTTCTCCTCGGCCTCTTTGTCTCCGGGATTCTTGTCAGGGTGGTACTGGATGGCTTTTTTACGGTAAGCCTTCTTTATCTCGTCGGCTGTTGCGGTCTTGGGGACCTCAAGCACCTCGTAGTAGTCTCTTTTTGCCATATCGTTATTCTCCTACGGCCACTTTTGCATGGCGCAGCACTTTGTCGTTAAGTTTGTATCCGTCAATGGCGCAGTCCAGAACCAGACCCTTCGATGCCTCGTCGGGTGCGGGAATCATGGCTATCGCCTCGTGGAAATCGGTATTGAATGGCTCGTTCTTGGGTGAGATCTTCTGTAATCCCTTCTGCTCAAGAATATGCATCAGCTTGTTGTATATCAGCTCCACGCCCTCTTTGAGAGCACTGTAATCCTCTGATTTTGCAGAGTTGGCGATTGCTCTCTCCAAGTCGTCAATGACCGGGAGGATATCGGTTACCACACCTGCACTGCCGTTCAGGATAATCTCTGCCTTCTCCTTCATGGTGCGCTTGCGGTAGTTGTCGAATTCGGCCATCTGGCGCAGCAGACGGTCCTTGAGATCGGCTATCTCGGCTTCGCTCTTGGCCAGCTTGGTCTCGACGGTCTCCTCTTCAGGCTCCTGGGACGCGTCCTGATCCTTTTGGGAGTCGTTCTCCTTTGCGGATTCAGTCTCTTGCTCCGCGCCGTTCAGAATCTCTTTTTCTTCGTCCTTCTCGGATTGGAAATTTTCTGACATTTTATGTTTGTTTTTTCTACTCATTTTCTCAATTCTTTCAATAACACCTGATATGCAGCAAACATTGTGCCACGGCAGTGAGCGGTGACACAGTGGCACATTAAAAAAACATAAACTTATTTCATAGAATCAGCACCGAAACAGAACGGAAGGATCGCGTCTGTTCCTCCATCGATTACCATTGTGCCGTCAGTGCCGTAAAGGATATAACGTATGGGCTTCCCTCCGCGTTGCTCTGTCTCGGCCAGGACCTGACGGCATGCACCGCAAGGCGTAATGGGCTGTGCCGTATAACCTTTGTCGTTACGTGCTGCAATAGCCAGGGCAACAACGGCCTTGCCGGGGTGGGCGTGGCCTGCTGTAAACAGTGCTGTCCTCTCGGCGCACAGTCCGGACGGATATGCGGCGTTCTCCTGGTTGCTGCCTGTCACGACAGTTCCGTCATCAAGCAGCAGGGCAGCTCCGACTTTAAATCCGGAGTAGGGCGACCAGCTGCCGGCGGTAGCCTCTTTTGCGGCATTTACCAGTGCCAGGTCATTGCCTGCAAGTTCATCCTGTCCCAATAAACTCCACTCAATTGTACGGCTAAGCTTTTTCATATGTTTTCTGTCAATTATCAGACCGCTAAGTTACTCTATTTTCGGCATATTTCACTAACTTCGCATAACCATCCGAATAAAATGAAAATACTCCGTTTCGCTTCAATTGCATTGCTGCTGATGTCGGTATCGTGCACTGCCCCAAAGCAGGTTGTCCCCACGCATACGACAGCTAAGGATGCGTACTCGGACTATATAGCCCGTTACAGCAGTATGGCGGTGGAGCAGATGAAAAAATACGGTATTCCCGCCAGTATCACTCTTGCACAGGGACTGCTTGAATCTGATGCGGGACGCAGTACTCTGGCCACCAAGTGTAACAACCACTTCGGTATAAAGTGCCATAACGACTGGACCGGACGCAAGATGTATCACGATGATGATGAGCGTCAGGAGTGTTTCCGCTGTTATAAGGATGCCGATGACTCATTCCGTGACCATTCCCTGTTCCTTGTCAACGGAGCGCGTTACCAGTCTCTTTTTAAATTGGGCAGTACTGATTACAAGGGTTGGGCCAAGGGTCTTAAAGCTGCCGGTTATGCCACCAGTCCCACATACGCTGACAAACTGATTGAACTCATTGAGCGTTATGGCCTGGACCGCTATGACAGCAAGAATGGTGTACGTCTTAAACCCGGACAGATACCTCATCAGCCTTTGCTGGTGAACGGTCAGCGTTGCGTGCGTCTGCGTGAAGGTGAGACCCTTAAGGATATCGCCCGTGAATACGGAATGCAGCTCAGTCTGCTTCGTCGTTTCAATGAGGCCGAACGCAAGTTCGTCCCCCCGGTTGGAACCCTTATCTATCTGGAAAGAAAAAAGTCCCGTGCCGATAAAGAGCACAGGACCTATGTGGTAAAGAAGGGTGACAGCCTTTGGTCAATTTCCCAGCAGTTCGGGGTTAAGATGAAGCCTCTTGCAAATCGCAACCATCTCTCTGACGAGAACCCGCTCTCTGTGGGTATGACCCTCCTTCTTCGCTGATTATTCCATATGTTGTGTCGCTTTGGCTATTGCCTTCTCCAGGTCGGCACGACTCATTGTGCCGTCCAGGCAGATGAATGTGAAAGCTTCATACTCTGATGCGGTCATTATGAACTGGGTTACGGTCTTTTCACTTCCGGTGGTATAGATCCTTACCACTTCACCCTTGTCCTTGATCTCCATCAGCATCTCAAAGTCATACCTCTTGATGAACTTGTTTACATCGGCCTTGATCTCAGCGCAAAGATCCGGGTCTTCACAGTCAAGCAGGTACATGGAGTTCAGGTTCTTGATTATGGATCCAAGGTCCATGGAGCTGCCTTCGCCAAGATCCATGTTGGGTACCTTTCCCATGAGCTTGAACATGGATGATGAGATGTACACTGCACTGACATTGTCATTGTCGGAATACTTGTTGTAGATTCCCTTGCCGTCCTGTGCCCAGGCTCCGGCGGTGAGCAGAAACATTGCTGCCACAAATGCTGCTATTCTTTTCATCTTAGTGCGTTTATCGTTTTGTCAATTACCGGTTCGGCTGCGTCGGCAATATCCATACCGGTGTTCATTTTCTCTGATATGAATCCGAATACCTGTTCCATCTGTACGTACGCCATCATAGGATCTTCAAACGTATCCTTGGGAGTGGGTATTGAATCCTGGAATGAAAGTCGCATGCCAATCGTGATTATGGCTATGGCTGCTGCAGGGTAGGAGATCATTCTCAGGATATTGCGGTATCTCCTGTGAGTGGTACGTGTCTCCTTGACCTCCTCTTCCTCTTTGGATGCCATCTCCAGAGCGCGTGCCGTAACGGCTATGTCGTGCTTCAGTGAGGCCGGTACCTTGATGCTCTTATCGGATGCAATCCGGTCGAGTTCAAGCATACTCAGATTTTCAATATCTTCCAATCGTTTCATATTTGGCTCCTTAATGACTTCCGGGCATTGCTTAACAGTACCCTCAAAGTCAGATTAGACATTCCTGTTCTCTCTTCAATCTCGTCGTATGACATCTCCTCCAGCACATACATCTTCATCACGTCACGTTGGCGGGCGGGCAGCCGTTCTATCGCGGCCAGAACCCTTTCAAGTTTCTCTCGGGCGTCATAGTCTTCATCCACAGTGCGGGTTTCGGCTATGTCGGGTCCGGGTTCCATGCTCTGCACTCTCTGCTCTTTGCGGAGCTTGTCTATGCAGAGGTTCTTCATCAGTGTCGTGCAGTAAGCTTTAAAGTTGAGTACTGTATCCAGCTGGTCGCGGCTGTTCCACAGTTTTATGAAAAGATCCTGCACGGCATCCTCGGCATCGGTCTGAGATTCCAGAATATAGTACGCCACCCTATAGAGCCCGTCGCTCAAAGACTTGTATGTTTCTGTCAGGACTTCTGGTGTCATCTGTTTCTTGACCGTTTCCGACATAATGACGCAATAACCCCGAAAGTGTTAATGCATCAGTGCAGAAAAAATGAATAAAAAAAGATAGCCGGCTGTTTGCCGGCCTGGAATTACAGTATTTCGTGCTCCTCCTTCATGTCTATCTCATTTCCCTTAAGGTCTATGAACCTGTATGAAAGGAACGGAAGATTCTGGTCGGGGAGCAGGTTGATTCCCAGCCCGTAACGGAACTGCCACCTCATCTTGATTGAGAACAGACCTCTTGTAAGATAAGCGTATACATACGGATGAACAAAAAGCGTGAAGTTGCTCATCTTCATCTGATTCTTAAGACAGCTTACCTTGTTCTCAAGTTGATCGGTAAACAGGATTGAAGGTCTGATAGTGCCTGTGCCGAAACAGGTGGGGCAGGTTTCATCCACGGGTACATCCATTACCGGACGTACTCTCTGTCGTGTAATCTGCATCAGACCGAATTTGCTCAAGGGCAGGATGTTGTGTTTGGCGCGGTCACGTTCCATGTTCTGGCACATGCGCTCATAGAGCTTCTGACGGTCTTCGGCCAGTGCCATATCAATGAAGTCCACCACGATGATTCCGCCCATGTCTCGCAGACGCAGTTGGCGTGCCAGTTCATCGGCAGCTCCCAGATTGACTTCCAGGGCGTTCTCCTCCTGTGTGCCTGCCTTTACGCGGTGGCCGCTGTTAACATCGACTACATGGAGAGCTTCGGTGTGCTCTATTACAAGATATGCGCCGCTCTTGTATGATACTATACGTCCGAACGATGACTTTATCTGCTTGGTTATGGCAAAGTTGTCGAATATGGGCAACTCACCCTTGTAGAGCTTGACTATCTTGGTCTTCTCCGGGTCAATCAGCGATATATAGTCACGTATCTCCTGATATGTCTTTTCGTCATTAACGTGAATTGACTCGTATGACGAGTTCAGCATGTCACGCAGGATTGCTATCGTACGGCTGGTCTCCTCGAATATCAGTTCGGGGGCCTTCTCAACCTTCATTGCTCTGGTCAGGCAGTCCTCCCAGCGCTGATATAGGATTGAAAGCTCGTTGTCCAGCTCGGCTACGCGTTTGCCTTCGGCTACTGTACGTACTATTACTCCGCAGTTCTTGGGCTTGATACTGTGGATGAGCTGTTTCAGACGGGCGCGTTCCTCATTTGACTTGATTTTGGACGATACGGAAACCTTGTCGCCGAATGGGATCAGAACCAGGAACCGTCCTGCAAATGATATCTCGCCTGTCAGTCTGGGGCCTTTGGTTGAAATGGGCTCCTTGGTAACCTGGACGATTATCTCGTCTCCCTGCTCAAGTGCAGTGCTGATGTTACCCTGTTTCTCGTCAAACGGTACAAACTGCGCCTTGTTGAACGGAGCCAGCTTCTTGCGGTTGGCGCGTACCTGTTTGATGTATTTCTTCAATGATTCGAACTGCGGTCCCAGGTCCTGATAGTGCAGGAAAGCCTCCTTTTCGGACCCTACATCCACAAAGCAGGCGTTGAGTCCGGGCATGAGCTTCTTGACACGTCCCAGATACAGGTTGCCTACAGCAAACGTCACCTCTTGGGCATCTTTCTGATACTCAACAAGGTTGTGGTCTTCTGTAATGGCTATCTGAATACTGTCGGGCTGGACATTGACTGTCAGTTCGCTTGTCATCGGTAGTGTGATTGTACTTGGTTATAAAGCAAAGAACAAACCTGGCGAAAACATTTGCGGCAAGTTTGTTCTTTGAGGTTTTTTCTTGACAGACGAGCTTACTTGCTCTTATGTCTGTTCTTTCTCAGTCTTTTTTTACGCTTGTGCGTAGACATCTTATGTCTTTTTTTCTTTTTACCGCTAGGCATAACTGTGATTATTATTTGAGGTTAACTATTACTTTCTAACTGCAAGGGCGAAAGTCTTGGCCGGCTTGAAAGCGGGAATCTTGTGCTCCGGAACAGTGATTGTAGTGTTCTTGAGGATGTCACGGGCAGCCTTGGCGGCTCTCTTCTTGGTGATGAAGCTTCCGAAACCTCTCAGATAAACGTTCTCATCGTTCTCGAGTGAAGCCTTTACAACTTCCATGAAACCTTCTACGCATGCCAGGACGTCGGTCTTGTCAATGCCGGTCTTCTTGGCGATCTCGCTAACAACTTCTGCTTTTGTCATATTCTCAATTATTTAAGTCTAAAATGTCGCTTTTTGTTTTCGAGTTGCAAATGTAGCTCTTTTTTGCTGACAGAGAAAACATTTCACACTAATTTGTTCTAAAAATTTTTTTGTATATTTGCCATTGTAATTTTTTAATACCTAATTATTATGTCAGTTAACAAAGTAATTTTGATTGGTAATGTGGGTAAGGATCCGGATGTGAGATATCTGGACAACCATGTTTGTGTAGCTAATCTTACCCTCGCCACGACAGAACGTGGCTACACTGCTCAGAACGGCACTCAAGTGCCTGATCGTACCGAATGGCACAACCTCGTATTTTGGCGTGGATTGGCCGAGACCGTTGAGAAATACGTACACAAAGGCGACAAGCTTTATGTCGAAGGTAACATCCGTAACCGCAGTTACGATGACCAGAACGGCGTAAAACGTTATGTCACTGAGATCTTCGTCGACTCAATGGAGATGCTTACACGTCCCCAGCAAAAGTCTGACGCACCTCAGCAGACACAGTCAGCTTCGCAGCCGGAATCCGGAGAATCCGGAATTCCGTTCTAACTTAAAGATCAGACATTATAGAACCTTATTCGATTCTAACAGTGGGAGCGGCTGTCTCAGAGACAATCGGCTTCCATACTCCAACGGCGGGGTCCGTCATCGCTATGGTGACGGCCCTGCTTCTTTTGGTTCTCTCGGGTTTTGTTTCAGCGTCCGAAACATCGTTCTTCTCGCTCTCTCCCGAGGAACTCAAACATATATCCGATGATGAATCTCCCCGCTGTCGCAGAGCGGCAGGGCTACTGGCCGATTCCGAGCGTCTTCTTGCAACCATCCTGACTGCCAATAATCTTGTTAATGTGGCAATCATCCTTCTGCTTGATCTCGCGTTCTCACAGATGCTGGTTTTCGGTGCGGAATGGGTGGAGTTCCTGGTACTTACGGTAATACTTACTTTTATCCTGCTCCTGTTCGGTGAGATAATTCCCAAACTTTATTCTGCGCACAACTCCCTTTCATTCAGTCTCAGGGCTGCGCCGGTACTCTCTGTCCTGGCTGTCGTGCTGCGTCCGGTGTCGTCGCTTCTGATGCGTTCCAAGGTCCTGTCCGATCGTGTGCAATCTAAGAAAAATTTCAACATATCCGTGGACCAGCTCGAGCATGCGCTGGAACTCACTGACTCGGATGACATAGAGGATGAACACCAATTGCTCGAGGGCGTGATCCGTTTTGGCGATGAAACGGTCGTGGATATCATGACGTCGCGTATTGACATGATAATGCTTGACATAAAAGCCAGCTATGCCGATGTCATAAAGAGTATACGTGAGAACTTCTATTCACGTGTCCCGGTCTATTCCGGCACATCCGATAATATTAAGGGAATTCTTTACATCAAGGACCTGCTGCCGTACCTTGAGAAAGGTGACGGTTTTCGTTGGCAGTCTCTTATCCGTCCTGCGTTTTTTGTCCCCGAGACACGTAAGATTGATGACCTTCTGCATGACTTCCAGACGGGTCGTATTCACATGGCTATTGTGGTCGATGAATTCGGCGGCACGTCAGGTTTGGTCACTCTTGAGGATGTCATAGAGGAGATCCTGGGCGAAATCAATGATGAGTTTGACGATGATTCCGTCAGCTATCGTAAGACAGGTCCTGATACATATGTCTTTGAGGGTAAGACTTTACTCTCTGATTTCTTCCGCATCATAGGACTTGATGAGGATGACTATGCTCAGTTTGTGGGTGAAGCTGATACCTTGGCCGGATTCCTTCTCGAACTCAAAGGTGATTTCCCTAAGAAAGATGAGGAGCTTATCTGTAAAGACTTGGTTCTCAGGGTTATGGAAAAGAAAGAACGTCGTCTTTCAGGTATCCGTGTCACCGTTCGTCATAGTAGCAAGGTGAGTCGCGAAGACTAATTTTTCACAATTTTTAAATTTTTCTCCGTATGCACGCGCGTGTGTACTTGTTATTTAGTATCTTTGCCCCAATAAGCAATTAGCCCTTAAGCCGAAAAAACAAAAAACCAATAACGTTTATGGAAAAAATCAAAAGAACATTGGCTTTGTGCGGCATTACAGCTGCATTTTGCCTTGGCTCGTGTCTTTCCGTGACTGATGAACTTGATTTGGACAAGCAGATCAGTCTGGATATGCAGATAGGTCCCGGTGGACTCACCATCCCTCTGGGTAGTCTGAGCAGGATTTATCTTGACTCCCTTATCAAAATAGACGGCGATGACTCAATGTTGGATACCCTGGATGGCGGATTGTTCGGATTCTCCATGAAGGACTCCATCAGCAAAGTTAGTGTTGCAATAGATAAGGTCAGTATCAATATCGATGATACCGAGATTGACCCCATGGAGACTAAATTTGACTCAACCGATGTCAAGGATGTCGAAATACCCGAGGATGAAAGTTCTTCTACAATCCATATTGAAAAGATAGACCTTTCAACAATGGTAATGCCGGAATTTTCCAGTGCATCCTCTACCGGCGATAAAGACGTTCCGGGCGGCAGTACCTCACAGAAGATAACCCTTCCTGAAATTACCATTCCTCAGGAGAGCATGAGTTGCTCATTCTACTATGATTTTCCAGAGGATGTGAATAAGATCAATAAGATTTGGTTCGGAAAGCAAAAAGGAACCACGACAGGTCAGAAAATGTGTCTGAATGTTGATCTTAGCAAGGTGTACAATGTGTTCAATAACCCTGAAATCACCATAACCGATTTTACGATTACATTCCCTAAGGAGTTTGTGGTAGCAAAGGATCCGGCTCTCTCTGCATACATCGATGATCAGTATATTACTGCCAATGGCAACAAATTCATCATCCAGATGGCTTCTGGTGCCACAGTCGGGAATCTGGCATCCAATAAGATACTTCCTGTCAGCTTCTACCTTCAGTATGGTGACTTCTCGGATTGTGTGGATAAGATAGATCTGAATGATAATGTGGTCTATAGCGTGACTTTTGTCATAGCTGGTGTGCCCTCTTCTGCTCAGGAGCAGCAGTTTAATGTTGATGTAACGATGAATGATGTTCTCGTCATGTCAGAGATTGACATTGAGACAAATGCCAAGCCTATCGATTTGGAGGCAGACACCATCACCTCATCCTGCATGGTTACCGGACTGGACGGTGTTTCCAGAGTCAATAAGATTTATTTCAATTCATCCAAGAGTCTGTTGTATCTCTCATTCTCCGAGCTTGATATTGCTCCGTTCAAGTTCAATAGCGCAGTCAGCAAGATTATTCTTACTTTCCCTGACAAGTATGAGTTCGAGGATTTCTGTGACGATGAAACAAACCGTAATGTAGGTAGCTGGTCCGGCAGCAAGCTTTCACTTGATGCCGATAAGGTTATGGGCCATACCGTAAAACTCAAGGTCAAGTCATTGGAGGTTAACTCGGATGTAGACAAGGAGACAGCTTCGGTCGAGATTGTTACAGACGTGATATCTGACGGCCATGTCGAGATTGCCGAGGCAAAGGGTATCAATCTGGAGGATCTGGATGTCCTTACAGACAAGATCTTTGATGTAAAGGTTTGGGGTAAGTTTGAGGTCGTCACCTCCGAAGTCGAGATTGCCGAGATGAGGACCGAGTTTGACAAAACGACCGATATTTCCATCAAGGAGAATGTCGATGATCAGCTTGTAATGATTAAGCGCATCGATCTGGAGGGTGATGGCGCCGATGTTCAGCTCCATCTCAGATTTGATGGCGTGCCATCGTCCATCAAGCAGCTCTACTTCTCACGCTTCACCATTGAGTTCCCTGATTTTATGAAGATTAACTATGATAAGGGAACAGACAAGGAGCGTATCAAGACTGTGGGTAACAAACTTATCATAAACGGTTATTTGTCCGATAGGGAGCTTCACAACACCGGCTTTATCGTATCCGGACTCAGAATATCCAAGCTGGAGTTTGATGATCCTATCAAGGTTGAGAAGGGTGTTCTTGAACTGAATGATCAGGTAAAGATTACAGGTGCTGTGACAATAGATAAACAGAAGATCAACCAGAATGAACTTGATGTCATTACCGTTTATCCCACGGTAAGTTTCTCAACTTTGGATGTCCAGGCTGTCTACGGCAAGGTAAATCCTAAGATTGATGGAGTTCACGAGGCCGTAGGTCTTTCATTGGGCGAAGGCATGGATTTCTTAAAGGATGAGAATAACAACCTCTCTTTGAGTGATCCTCAGATTTCGCTCACTCTTACAAGTACGGTAACCGTTCCTATTGATCTTGACCTGAGCCTCTCTTCAAAGAACTCGAATGGCGAGTACATAAAGAGGAACCTCACCCCGGACGAAGGTACTATTCATCTGCCCAAGTGTGACAGTCTGGAAAATGAGCGTACTACCACTCTCGTCTTCTGCAAGAAAGAAAGGGTTCCTAAGACAGATGACACGATATATGTTGTGATGAGTCACCTGTCTGAACTCATGTCGACGGTTCCTGATACAATAATATTTGATCTTAATGCCAGTGCTGATCAGTCTGTCAACCATTATGTGGACCTGACCCGTGAGTTGTCTGTTTCAGGTAATTACAAGGTATCCATTCCTCTGGCATTTGACAATCTGTATCTGGAGTATAACGATACCATAAAGGAACTTGGCAAGGATCTTGAAGATATTGCCGATATGCTTGATGATGCAAGCCTTCAGATTGTGGCCGATGTAGAAAGCACCATACCGTTAGGATTGTCACTTACAGCCAAGGCATATGACAAGAACTGGCAGATTGCATCCGGTATCGACATCTCTTCATTTGAAATAAAGGCCGGATCAGATACCATCACCAAGTCTGTAATGGAACTTGGTCTTGATGTCAAGAAGGGCAGTCTGGCTAACCTTGAGTCTATTATTCTTACAATAGCCTGCCAGTCGGGCGAGGAAGCGTCCAACATACGTAAGGGACAATGGATCGAATTGAAGAAACTGCGTCTCAGATTGCCTAGGGGTATCAAGGTTGACCTTACCGATACCAGTGACAGGAACAAGAAAGACGGTAAGAAGTAATAACCCTCAAAAGAGAAACAGTTATGAAAAAACATATTTTCAATAAGTCTGTAATTGCAGTTTCAATGCTGCTTATGACGGTTGCCGCTTCGGCACAGAGTGCAAGTTCCGGATATTTCCTTGAGGGTTTCAACCAGCGTTATCAGCTGAATCCTGCTTTTGCACCTGAACGTTCCGTGTTTATGGCCGTACCTTCCTTGAGTAACATACAGGTTGATGCACAGAGCTCTGTGGGTCTTGCCAATTTCCTGTTTGAGTCAAAATCCAAGCCCGGAATGCTGACTACATTCATGAGCCCCGATATTGATGCAAAGGAGTTTCTGGATGCTATGCCCAACGGAGCCAGGTTCAATGTAGGTCTCAATATGGATATTATCGCATTAGGTATCGGAGGTAAGAATCATTTTACCACCTTCAACGTCAAGATGCGTAACAGCGAGCAGATAGTCTTGCCAAAGGAACTGTTCGGATTCATGAAGGCCAGTCTGGCACAAGGCGACTATCTGATTGAGAATATCAATATCAACACCATCACGTACCTTGAGGCATCACTGACACATTCCCATAAAATCGGTGATAACCTTACCATCGGTTTGGGCCTTAAGTTACTTGAGGGTATCGCTTATGCCGATGTAACCATCAACGAGATTGATGCCCGCTTCCATGAGGATGACTGGCAGGTCAAGTCAAACGGAACCATCAAGGCATCCATCCCGGGTGCCCAGTATAAGCTGGATCCCGAGACTCAGACATTTGATGGAGTTGACGGTTTCAAGTTCACTACTCCTGGCAGTCATGGTTTTGCTGTTGATCTGGGTGCAGAGTATGATTTCCAGGATATTATTGATGGACTTAAGGTTTCGGCTGCCGTCACAGATCTGGGCTTCATAGGTTGGGCCGATATGAACACGTTTGCCACCAATAACAACGAGTTCGTCGAGTTCGAGGGATTCAACAATTATGATGTCAACGGAGACAACAGCGATGAGACCATGGACCAGATAAACGATGATTTCAACGATATGGTTCAACTCTACCAGACCGGTACCACCAATAAGAAGGAACGTGTGGCTCTCTCCGCCAATTTCAGATTGGGCGCCGAGTATGCTCTTCCTTTTGCCAAATGGTTGTCGTTCGGTGAGCTGGTTACATATAAGACCGGCCTTTGGCCATATGCAGAGTCGCGTACTTCGATTTGCCTGTCACCGTGTGGCTGGTTTGATCTGAGCGGAAACATGTCATTCTCCACTATGGGCTCATCCATGGGATTGTTGTTCAACCTTCATCCCGGAGGTATCAACTTCTTCCTTGCTGTTGACCGCCTTAAGGCAGAGTTCAACCCGCAGTATATTCCTCTGCATGATTTCGGACTGAATTTCAGTGTAGGTCTTAACCTGGCATTCGGAGAGAAACGTAACAATAAATGAATGAAGTATCAGTCTTTGAGTTAATCCTCAAAGGCATGGCTATAGGTTTTCTGGCAGCAGCCCCGACGGGTCCGTCGGGGGTGCTTGTCATTCAGAGAACACTCAACAAAGGCCGGTGGAAAGGATTTCTTACCGGCCTTGGAGTGTCTGTGAGTGATGCTATATACATACTGATTACCATGATGTGCCTGTCGCTGGTTCTTGGGTATCTTGAGGATCCTACGATAGCACTGGTGGTAAAACTGGTGGGCTGCGGCCTGCTGTTGGTGTTCGGCATCACTACCGTAAGGAACAATCCCCTTGCGGCATCAAAGGAGGTAAAGGTCAAAAAAGATTCCCTGTGGCAGATTATGGCTACGGGTTTTGCGGTGGCCATAGTGAATCCTCTGGTGGTCTTTTTCTACATGGGACTGTTTGCCTTCTTCTCGCTTCCGGTCGATGATTTCGATACGGCGTTGAAGATGCGTACATACCTTTTCGTCATTATGGGCGATGTTTGCTGGTGGTTGACCATTTCAACTCTTATCAACAAGCTGCGTAACCGCTTTGATTTGCGCGGCCTTTGGATAATAAACAGAGTTCTGGGAACCATACTGATAGTGGCTGCCGTTGCGTGGTGCACTTCAATTTTGATTAAGTTGTAGGATGTTTGTTCAGAAAGAGTTAAGAGAAAAGAATATTGCCGAATACCTGCTTTACATGTGGCAGGTTGAGGATATGATACGTGCTGCGGGTCTTGACAGTGATCGGCTCTATGAGGCCGTCATCAAGGGAAGCGGTCGCAGCGATGATGAATGCCGTGAATGGAAAAAGTGGTATGATGACCTCATTGAGATGATGCGCACTGAGGGTAAGACCACCCAGGGACATCTCCAGATCAACGAGAATGTTCTTATTCTGCTGGAGGACCTTCATCAGCGTCTGCTGGACTCTCATAAACAGCCTGAATACAGGGATCTGTACTATAAGGCATTGCCGTTTATCGTCGAGTTTCGCGCCAAGAACCACAGTACTGAAAATGAGGAGCTGCGTGACTGTTTCAATATGCTTTACGGGGTATGGCTGCTCCGTGTGCAGGGCAAGCAGGTCAGCGTGGCGACCGGGCAGGCAGTGAATGCGGTATCCGCTTTCATAGGAAAGCTTGCTGTGCTCTACCGTGAGGATAAGGAGGGCACACTTGAAATTGAATGATTGATTATGATTGAGGAAATTAATAGACGTAGAACATTTGCGATAGTATCGCACCCCGATGCCGGTAAGACCACTCTTACTGAGAAATTCCTGCTGTTTGGCGGCCAGATACAGGTTGCCGGAGCGGTCAAGTCAAACAAGATACGCAAGACCGCCACATCAGACTGGATGGATATTGAGAAACAGCGTGGAATATCGGTCACTACATCGGTCATGGAGTTTGATTATGAAGGTTACAAGATAAACATACTGGATACCCCGGGTCACCAGGATTTCGCCGAGGATACGTTCCGTACGCTGACAGCTGTTGACAGTGTCATCATCGTGATAGACAGTGCCAAAGGCGTTGAGCTGCAGACCCGCCGCCTCATGGAGGTGTGTCGCATGCGCAAGACTCCCGTGATAGTGTTTGTCAACAAACTTGACCGCGAGGGTAATGATCCCTTTGATTTGCTCGATGAACTTGAAGAGGAACTCCAGATACATGTCCGCCCTTTAAGCTGGCCTATTGAAAAGGGTGCCCGTTTCAAGGGCGTGTATAACATATATGAGCAGAAACTTGACCTTTTCACCCCCGATAAGCAGAAGGTGACAGAGAAGGTTGAGGTCGATATAAACAGCACGGATCTTGAGGCACATGTGGGTGAGCGTGAAGCAGCAAAACTGCGCTCTGATTTGGAGCTGATAGACGGCGTATATGAGCCGTTTGACCGCAGTCAGTATCTGAGCGGAGAGCTGGCACCTGTATTCTTCGGATCGGCTCTGAACAACTTCGGCGTACAGGAGCTGCTCAACTGCTTCGTGCAGATAGCACCCAGTCCGCGTCCCACACAGGCACTGGAGCGTATGGTGGAACCCGAGGACAGCAAGTTTACCGGTTTCATCTTCAAGATAACCGCCAACATCGATCCCAACCACCGTTCATCGGTTGCGTTCTGTAAAGTATGTTCGGGTAAGTTCCAGCGTAACGAGCCCTACTATCATGTACGCTTGGACAAGACTTTCCGTTTCTCATCGCCCACCCAGTTCATGGCGCAGCGCAAGAGCACCATCGAGGAGGCCTGGCCGGGCGATATCATCGGACTTCCCGATACCGGTAACTTCAAGATCGGTGATACCCTGACTCAGGGAGAGAAACTCCATTTCAAGGGTCTGCCCAGCTTCTCACCCGAGATGTTCAAGTATATTGAGAACGCCGATCCCATGCGTGCCAAGCAACTGGCCAAGGGTATTGACCAGCTTATGGGTGAGGGCGTTGCTCAGATGTTCGTGAGTCAGTTCAACGGTCGTAAGCTTATCGGCACTGTGGGACAGCTTCAGTTCGAGGTTATCCAGTATCGTCTTGAACACGAGTATAATGCCCTGTGCCGTTGGGAGCCTGCCAGCCTCTATAAGGCCTGCTGGATTGAGAGTGACGATGAGGCCGAGCTGGAGGCATTCAAGAAACGCAAATACCAGTTCATGGCTACCGATATGGAGGGGCGTGACGTCTTCCTGGCCGACAGCGGTTATGTGCTGCAGATGGCCCAGATTGATTTCAAGCATATAAAGTTCCACTTTACAAGTGAGTTCTAAATGAAAGAGTACATAGAGGATGTAAAACGTGCAGTCGAGGTGATGCGTAAGGGCGGCATTATCCTCTATCCTACAGATACCATCTGGGGGATAGGGTGTGATGCATCCAATAGCGCAGCCGTACGCCGCATCTTCGAACTCAAACGCCGTTCTGACAGCAAGTCAATGCTGTCACTCATTGACTCCGATGCCAAGTTGGGCTATTATGTCCCTGATATCCCTGATGTGGCGTATGACTTGATGGATCTGGCAGAGAAACCGCTTACCATCATCTATGATAATGTGCGTCATATGGCTCCGGAACTGATTGCCGATGACGGCAGTGCAGGTATCCGTGTCACTAAGGAGGAGTTCTCTCAGGAACTCTGCCGTCGCATGGGTGGGGCAGTGGTGTCCACATCGGCCAACATCAGCGGACAGCCTTCGCCGGCTAACTTCAGCGAGGTGTCCCGGGAGATACGTGACGGAGTGGACTATATTGTTGAATACCGCCGTGGCGAACAGACGCGTTCTGTCGCATCGGGCATAATCAAACTCGGCTCCGGTGGATTGGTAAAAGTAATCAGAGAATAATGAACAGTTCAACTGAGGAAATAGAGAAACAGACTGAATCATTGCTCAATAGGTTCAACCTTTGGCGCAAGGATCATATCAGTGAACGGCAGTTCATACTGCTGCTCAGTTTGGTGGTGGGTGTCTTTACGGCTTTTGCCGCATTGTTGCTCAAATACCTGATTTCACTTATCCACGGCTTTATCTCTGGCCATCTTTTTATCAGCCAGGAAAACTACAGCCTGCTGCTTTACCCGGTCATCGGTATCCTGGTGTCGGGTCTGTTTATCAGATATATTGTTCGCGATGACATAGGGCACGGTGTAACCAAGATACTCTATGCTCTGTCCAAGAAAAACGGGCGCATAAAGCCGCACAACATGTACTCATCGGTCATCGCCAGTGCCATCACCATCGGTATGGGTGGATCGGTCGGTGCCGAGTCTCCTATCGTGCTTACGGGATCGGCCATCGGCTCCAACATAGGGCGTATGTTCAAGATGGAACACCGCACTCTGATGCTGCTTGTGGGCTGCGGTTCGGCAGGTGCCATTGCCGGCATCTTCAAGGCTCCTATCGCAGGTCTGGTGTTTGTGCTTGAGGTGCTGATGTTTGACCTTAGCATGGGTTCGCTGTTACCGTTGCTTGTATCATCAGTAACTGCAGCTACCATATCATATGTCTTTACAGGTACTGATTCCATGTTCCACTTTGTTTCGGAACACGGATTTGACCTGGCACGCATACCGCATGCCTTGCTGCTGGGAGTTGCCTGTGGCCTGGTTTCGCTCTATTTCTCGCAGACCATGCACTGGTTCGAGACCTGGTTCAAGAAGTTCGCTAATCCCTGGGTCAAGTTTATTATCGGCGCAATCGTACTTAGCGTACTCATATTCCTCTTTCCGTCACTCTTTGGCGAAGGTTATGATACGATAGGCATGTTGCTCGATGTCAACGAGAATCCCGAGAAGGTAATGGAAGGTTCCTTCTTCTACGGTGGAAACATACTGCTTTATCTGAGTCTCGTAGTTTTGACCAAGGTCTTTGCTTCAACTGCTACCAATGCAGGAGGCGGATGTGGCGGTATATTCGCACCTAGTCTGTTCCTGGGCTGTCTTACCGGTTTTATCTATGGAACCCTTATGAACCGTCTTTCTCCCGGTGCCGATATCTCCGTCCAGAATTTTGCCCTGCTCGGTATGGCCGGTCTTATGTCGGGAGTAATGTTCGCTCCCCTGACCGGTGTATTCCTGATAGCCGAACTGACAGGCGGCTATTCAATGTTCCTGCCGTTGATGATGGTTTCCATAATGTCATATCTCACCATTAAGCTTTTCCAGCCGCACTCCATCTATTCTATGCGTCTGGCGCAGAAGGGTGAACTCATGACACACCACAAAGACCAGTCTGTGCTGCTTCTTATGAGTATGGACAACATCATTGAGAAGGAGTTCCTGCGTGTACGTCCCGAGATGGACCTGGGCCAGCTGGTCAACATAATAGCCCGATCCAAACGTAACCTCTTCCCCGTGGTTGATGATAATGACTGTCTGGTGGGCGTGGTCAATATGGAGAGTATCCGCAACATCATGTTCCGTCAGGAACTATATCACCGTTTCACTGTCCAGAAACTCATGGAACTGCCGCCTGCACGTCTGTCTGTCAAGGATCCCATGGACACCGTGATGAAAAAATTTGATGAGACCGGAGCGTGGAATCTGCCGGTAGAGGATGAGGAGGGCCGCTATGTCGGATTCGTCTCCAAGTCCAAAATATTCAACTCATACCGAAATGTCTTACTTGAACTTTCTGAGGAATGAGCGTAAGAACGCCGATATCCCTAATCTATTTGATATAATTCCTAGTATGGAGAAAAGAGAATTGAGGATAGTATTCATGGGAACCCCTGAATTCGCGGAGTTCACCCTACGTCGTCTCGTTGAGGATGGCTATAATATAATAGGTGTGGTAACCATGCCTGATAAACCTATCGGCCGTCATGGCAGCGTGCTTCAGAGCAGTCCTGTCAAGAAATATGCTGTGGAGCAGGGAATACCCGTCCTTCAGCCGGAGAAGTTGAAAGACCCCTTGTTTGTAGAGCAGCTTAAGGCTCTCAGAGCCGATCTCCAGATTGTCGTTGCATTCCGCATGCTCCCGGAGATTGTTTGGAGCATGCCTCGTCTCGGCACCTTCAATCTGCACGGCTCGCTTCTCCCGCAGTATCGCGGTGCCGCCCCCATCAACTGGGCAATAATAAATGGAGACAAGGAGACGGGTGTAACCACCTTCTTCCTCAAGCATGAGATAGACACTGGAGATATAATCCATCAGGAACGTATTCCTATCCTGCCTTCCGATAATGCCGGTACCATGCATGACAAGCTTATGGAACTCGGAGCCGATCTCACCGTCAGAACCCTCGAGGATATAATAGCTAATAACATAAAGCCCATTCCGCAGTCTCAGATTCCTGCCAGTGAGCTTCGTCCCGCTCCCAAGATCTTTAAGGAGACCTGCCGCATAGACTGGAACCAGCCCACAGAAAAGGTTTATGACTTTATCCGTGGCCTTTCTCCGTACCCGGCCGCGTGGACCATCCTCCGCTCTGCCGATGGCACCGTGCAGGATTTCAAGATCTTTACTGCCGCCCCTGTACCGAATGCCCCTGTATGCCCTGCTGGTACAATCACAACTGACGGCAAAAAAACGCTTATTGTATCTACGTCAGATGGTGCTCTTGAGTTGTCGGAGGTACAGCTGGCCGGAAAGAAACGCATGCCAATCTCTGCCTTCCTCTGCGGTACAGATCTAACTGGCTGCACGTTTATCTGATCTGCTGCTCCTTAACGAACGGTTTTTTCTTTTTGGAGCCGGATATACGTGCTGGGGAGCATCAGTGAAGAGGCGTATAGCATAGGACCTTGGAGGATCCCGTTAAGAACGGGGTTTGTTCGAGGAACGTTCGACCCCGTAGGGGGCGATAAGGACGAGTTCTCCGTTTAGGGTCCGGAGAGGTCCGAAGTAGCCTTGGAACGTTGTCTCCTAGGCATGTATATCCGGCGGTTTAAGAAGAAAAAAACCGTTCTGAAGTGTTAAAAATGACATTTTGTTTGTGAATTAAGAAAAATTCACATTATCTTTGCCCCGACAATAACAAAATTATCAACTAAATCGAACTGCCTATAGACTGAACTTTACTCCTACAAACCAAGTAAAGAAGAAGTAATGCAGACTTTAAATCAGCTCACCGACGACCAGTTGGTAGCTCTGTACTCAAACGGAAACACAAAGGCGTTCGATACCCTTTTATCACGTTATCAGGACAAGTTGTATTCGTACATCAATTTTGTTGTACGCAATCGTGATTTGGCCGATGACATCTTCCAGGATACATTCGTAAAAGCTATAGTAACCCTTCAGAAAGGCAATTACACCAGCACCGGCAAGTTCGGTGCATGGCTTACCCGCATAGCTCATAACCTGATTATCGACTATTTCCGTCAGGACAAGAACGAGAACACCATCAGTAATGACGCTCAGGAGTATGACCTTCTGAATGATGCCAGCCTTGCCGAGGCTAATGTCGAGGACACAATGATCAACGAGCAGACTCTTCGTGATGTACGCCGTCTGGTCGATGCACTGCCTGACAATCAGCGTGAGGTGGTCTTCATGCGCTACTATCAGGATCTCAGTTTCAAGGAGATAGCCGATATCACCGGTGTATCCATCAACACCGCTCTGGGTCGTATGCGTTATGCCCTCATCAACATCCGCAAGATGTCGGCCGACAACGGTATTGCTCTGTCGCTTGCAGTGTAATCCGGATTTTTTTCAAAAAATCTGACAGATCATATACTTTTTTCCGGAGGTCTGCGTTTTATAGGTGAACAAGACAAAGGACGCCTATGGATCAGACCTCTACTACTTCTTCTTTACTTTCTGAAAATCTCATCCGCGCAGCCGTAAAAAGCGGTTCATACGGACAGCCTGCAACCAAGACACTCGATTTTATCCGCAATTTCGCGGCTCAGATGTGTAATGTCGCATAATAATGACTACTTTTGTGACAGAATCCGGTTTGGATTCTATTCATAATACATAACTATGAGCACAATTGTAGCCCCCTCGCTTTTATCGGCCGATTTCGGCGATTTGCGTAAGGACCTCGAGATGATTAACCGCAGTCAGGCGGATTGGCTCCATCTTGATATCATGGACGGAGTTTTCGTGCCGAACATATCGTTCGGTTTTCCTGTTTTGAAGTATGTGGCCAAGTATTGCAAGAAACCTCTTGACCTGCATCTTATGATAGTTGAGCCCGAAAAGTTCATGGATCGTTTCCAGGAACTCGGTGTTGCTACATACAACGTCCATTTTGAGGCTTGCCGTCATCTCAACCGCACTATATTTGAGATCAAGAAACGTGGCATGAAAGCCGCTGTAACCTTGAATCCCTCAACGCCGGTATCTATGCTGGCTGATGTGATACGTGATGTTGACATGGTGCTGCTCATGACCGTCAATCCCGGTTTCGGTGGTCAGAAATTTATCGAACATTCCATCGAGAAAGTCAAGGAGCTGCGTAAACTCATTGAAGAGACCGGCTCTCATGCTCTCATAGAGGTTGACGGTGGCGTTACCTTCGAGACCGCCCCGCGTCTTGTCAAGGCAGGTGTTGATGTCCTTGTCTCGGGCAACACCGTATTCTCTGCACCAGATCCGGAGCAGGCAATCATAGAACTCAAGAAACTCTAGATAGCAGGTGAAGCTTTCGGACTGGCCCTCTCTAAGGCTGGTCATCCCCCTTATAGCTGGGATATACATATCGGATACCATTGATAACACCCGGGCAGAGGTGCCGGTTTGGTATTTCATTGCTTCAGCTCTTCTGATAGTAACTATTTCATTGATATTCAGCGACAGACATCCCCGTTTATCCGGGTTGTGCCTGTCGCTCTCTTTTGTTTTGGCCGGTGCTGCGTCATATCGTATTCAGCAGAACTGTGTCAGGGTGGAGTGGCCCTCGCATTATGCAATTTATCACGGGGTTATCAATTCCTATCCACTTGAGCGTGAACGCAGTTACCGCCTGGAAGTCACTTTGAATGACAGTGTCTATCGAGGAAGCAATATCTATCTATATCTTCCTAAAGACAGTTTGGCATCTGCGCTTGAACCGGGTATGAGAGTCATATTCGACGGTAAGATAAACAAGCCGTCCAGTGAGGGTGCGGGTTTTGATTATGAATCCTACCTGTTGAGTCATGGAATCTCCGGAACTCTCCGTGTTCAGGCCAAGGACTGGCATTCCCTTCCTCCCGATGGCACCGAAGGCCTCCGGATCCGGGCTGTCAGATTCAGGCGTGCCGTTATCCGTAAATACCAGGAGTGGGGCCTGAAAGGAAATGCCCTTGCGGTGGCATCGGCCGTATCATTGGGCGAGAAAAGAGCTCTGAGTGATGACCTGCGGCAGGTCTATTCCACATCGGGTGTCAGCCATGTGCTTGCTGTCTCGGGGTTGCATGTGGGCATCATGTGCTGGTTCCTTTATCTCATATTTCCCGCTTTCCTTTTTCGCAGGTTTGAATGGCTGCGACAGTCCTTCGTGATTGGTATATTATGGGCATATGCCTACGCTATCGGTCTGCCGGTATCCATAACCCGAACACTTATCATGTTCTCCATCGTGGCGGTTTGCCGTGCGTTGCAGCAAGAGAGTTCGGCTCTCAACTCGCTCGGTATTGCAGCAATGATTATGCTGGCTACTGATCCTTCAGCTTTGTTTGATATGAGTTTCCAGTTATCCTTCAGCGCGGTACTTTTCATCGTTATTCTCACTCCGATACTGCTTGAGATATATGAGCCCCGTAATCCGATAGGGCGTTATGTCTGGCGCGTCACGGTTCTGTCTCTTGCCGCCCAAATCGGTACGGTACCTATTGTGATGTACCACTTCTCGGGATTCTCTACGTATGTCCTTCTGGCTAACCTTTTTATCGTTCCTGCCATGTTTGTCGTCGTGTCGCTCTCTATGTCGCTGTGGATATTGGGCTGGTTCGCATCAGTAAGGGGCATCATCGTTTGCGTTCTCACCTGGCTTGTCGATATCATGACCGTTCTGGTGTCGCGGATAGCGGCTTTGCCCTATTCGCATCTCGAACTCTCGCTTCATCATGGCTGGATGATATTCGTGATATACGCAGTTGTCATACTCATCTGTTTGTGGTATAAGGAGAAACGTACGCATCGGCTCGTTCAGGCTTTGGCCTGTATGGCTTTCGCCAGCATTTTGGCTGCATTCCAAAACTTTGTGATTTAAATCATATTGAGTACCTTTGCAGCGTTATGATAAAAAACATGTTATCCGGTATCGATGTGGCTGAGTTCCGCATTTGGATGGGCTGGGCTGACCGTTACGTCATACTGACCCATATCGGACCAGACGGCGATGCCATCGGCTCTTCGCTCGCGCTTTGCCGCTATCTCAAGAGCAAAGGTAAGGAGGCTGTGGTCCTGGTTCCTGATTCGGCTCCGGATTTTCTTACCTGGCTTCCCGGTGCCGATGAGATCAGGGTGTATACCGATGATCCCGACGCAAATGAAGACCTGGTCTATAAGGCCGATGTCCTGTGCTGCCTTGATTTTAATGTGGTCGGACGTATCGGTAAGGTAGCTGCCAGTTTCCTCTATTCCAAGGCCAAGAAGTTCTTGCTGGACCATCATCCGTTCCCCGGAGCCAACTTCACCGTGACGTTGTCTCATCCCGAAGCCTCGTCAACATCAGAGCTCGTATTCCATCTTATCTGTGCCCTCGGTGATTTTGGCATGATTGATAAGGAAACAGCTCAATGTCTCTATACGGGCATCATGACTGATACCGGTGCACTTTCATACAACAGCAATAACAGCAATCTCTTTCAGGTAATATCTCATCTGCTTGAAAAGGGAATTGACAAGGATGATATCTATCGTCGTGTCTACAACAATTACTCTGAGTCACGTCTGCGTCTTCAGGGCTTTGTCCTGAATGAGAAAATGCAGGTGCTTCATGACCGTTCAACCTCTCTCATTACCCTTACCGATAAGGAACTCCGTAAATTCAAATACAAGAAGGGCGATACTGAAGGCTTTGTCAATATGCCTCTTCAGATTAACGGAATACTCATGAGCGCATTCTTCCGTGAGGATGTCGAACTGGGGCTCATAAAGCTCTCGTTCCGTTCTGTGGGTACGGTCCCCTGCAATCGTTTCAGTAGTGACTTCTTCAATGGCGGCGGTCATCAGAATGCTGCCGGAGGAGAGTTCCGAGGTACTCTTGATGAGGCCGTAGAGCGTTTTTACAAGGGCCTTGACGAATGGTCGCATTCACAGGAGGATTGTATAAGGCAATTATTCAAAAAGTGATATGAAAAAACTGATATACATATTATTGGGCTTTGTATCCGTTTCATCGTTCCTTATCTCATGCAAGGAAAAAGAGGAGACCTATGCCGAGCAGAAAGAACGTGAAGCCAAGCAGGTACGCGCCTGGTTGGATGCACATGACGTTGATGTCATTACCCTGAAAGAATTTCTCAAGGATACCATAACAAATAATCCCGAGACAGGACCTGATAAGAGTCGCAATGAGTATGTCCTTTTTGAGGATAACGGTGTATATATGCAGATCGTTCGCCGTGGCGAAGGCCGCAGGATCAGTTCGGACGAGATGTGGTATTTGAATGCCCGTTATGTCGAGAGCTATGTAGGTTCCGGCGATACTCTGACCATGAATCTGTATCAGCAGGATCCTGATGTGTTTTGGGTTAAACGCGTAGGTGACAGTTACACCGCTTCATTCCAAAGCGGCATCATGTCATTGGCATACGGCCCCACGGTGCCTAATGCATGGATAATGACCATGCCGTTTATCGCCCCGGTCCTGTATAACGGACAGTCAGCTAAGGTCCGTCTTATTGCACCGCATAATCAGGGTACTCAGACGGCTGCCAGCAGCGTCTATCCTACATTCTATGAAATCGTAATAACTAAGCAGCAAAATAACTAAGCAGCAATGGCAATGGTAAAATCCATCTCCGGAATACGCGGAGAGATAGGTGGTCCTGCCGGTAATGGCCTGACCCCTCTTGATATTGTTAAGTTTGTATCGGCTTATGCCACTTGGCTTCGTGAGGGCAATCCCTCTGCCTGCCATGTTGTAGTCGGCCGTGATGCCCGTCTGTCGGGTGAGATGGTACGTGAGGTCGTTTGCGGAACACTTCTCGGAATGGGCTTCGATGTTACCGATATAGGTCTGGCTACCACACCTACCACCGAACTTGCTGTCACATGGCTTAAGGCCGATGGCGGTATCATCCTCACTGCCAGCCACAATCCCCGTCATTGGAACGCTCTCAAACTTCTTAATCGTGAAGGTGAGTTCCTGAGTGCTGCCGATGGCAACCGCGTGCTTGAATTGGCCGATAAGGAAGAATTCATATATGCCGATGTCGACCACCTGGGTCATTATTCTGTAGACAATACGATGAACCGCCGTCATATCGAGTCGGTTCTTGCTCTTGATCTGGTCGATGTTGAAGCTATCCGCAAGGCTGGTTTCAAGGTAGCTATTGATTGTGTCAACTCAGTAGGCGGTGTAATCCTTCCTGAACTTCTCGATGCCCTCGGTGTCAAGAGTGTCGATAAACTCTACTGCGAACCCACTGGTGATTTTCAGCATAATCCCGAGCCGCTTGAGAAGAACCTCGGCGACATCATGAATCTCATGAAAAAGGGCGGCCGCGATGTTGCCTTTGTCGTCGATCCCGATGTTGATCGTCTGGCCTTCATCGATGAAAACGGAGCCATGTATGGCGAGGAATACACTCTCGTAACCGTGGCCGATTACGTGCTCAAGCATACCCCAGGAAATACCGTATCCAATTTAAGCTCCACCCGCGCTCTGCGTGACGTTACCCGTCAGTATGGCGGTCAGTACAATGCTGCAGCCGTTGGCGAGGTCAATGTGACCACCAAGATGAAAGAGACAGGTGCTGTCATCGGTGGTGAGGGTAATGGCGGAGTAATCTATCCTGCACTCCACTACGGCCGTGATGCACTCGTAGGTATCGCTCTCTTCCTCAGCCATCTTGCACATGAGGGTAAAACCGTCAGTGAGTTGCGCAAGGTCTATCCTCCGTACTTCATTGCAAAGAATCGTATCGACCTTAAACCCGGTACCGATGTCGATGCCATCCTGACCAAAGTGAAAGGAATTTACGCCAAAGAGGAAATCAATGATATTGACGGTGTCAAGATAGACTTCCCTGATAAGTGGGTTCACCTTCGCAAGAGCAATACCGAGCCCATCATTCGCGTCTATTCCGAGGCTTCCACGATGGAGGCTGCAAACGCCATAGGCGAGGATGTCATGAAGGTCATCAACTCAATGATTTAAAATCGGATTCTTATGGCGGGTATATACGTTCATATACCGTTTTGTGCCCGTCGTTGTATATACTGCGGCTTCTTCTCCACTGTACGTGAGGCAGAAGCCGCACGTTATGTAAATGCCCTTTGTGCCGAACTCCGTTCGCGTCGGGATTATCTTGAAGGCGCCGCTGTCACTACGGTCTATTTCGGAGGCGGAACTCCTTCGCGTCTCACTCCGGATCAGATAGGGCAGGTAATTGATCAGATGCGCCAGACATATGGACTGGATAATCTTGAGGAACTGACCGTAGAATGCAACCCCGATGACATTTCCACGGATTATGTGGCGGCTCTTCGCTCCATAGGGGTAAACCGCATCAGCATGGGAGTCCAGACCTTCAATGACGGACTCCTCCGTTTCCTTGGCCGTCGTCATACTGCCGCGCAGGCATCAGATGCCGTCAGAATCTGTCATGACGCAGGCATAACCAACATAAGCATAGACCTAATGTATGGCCTTCCCGGGCAGACCGATGAGATCCAGCAACATGATCTGGAAACAGCTACCAGTTTGAACGTACGGCACATATCGTCATATTGTCTCTCCTATGAGGAAGGCTCTCCGCTGGAACTCATGCGTAATGAAGGTCGCATAACCCCTGTGGATGATGACACATGTGCTCAAATGTATGACCGTATGTGTGCCCATCTGCGCAAAGCCGGCTTTGAACATTACGAGATATCCAACTTCTGTAAGCCAGACTACCATTCGCGTCACAACAGCAGCTACTGGGATGGTACTCCTTATCTGGGAGTAGGAGCCGGAGCCCATTCCTATAACGGCTCTTCCCGTCAGTGGAATCCCTCAGACCTTGATGCCTACATAAATGGAGTAGAGCAGGGCAAACCCCAATATGAAATAGAGAATCTCTCCCAAACCGATCTCTACAACGAACGCCTCATGCTCCGTCTCCGCACTGCCCAAGGCCTCAATCTCTCATTGCTTAACTCCCAGGACCGTCTCTCTGTCCTACAATCCTCCGCTGCCCTCATAAAGGATGCCCTTCTGCTTTTAGAAAACGACCACCTCCGCATTCCTGAGTCCCATATGTTCATCAGCGACTCCATCATCAGCTCCCTCTTCAAATAAGTATCCAAAATTTTCGTATGAAAAGAACTTAAGGGGTATTGGCAGGAAAAACCATGGCCGCCCGTGGGCTTGTGAACGGGAGGGGCCCGCTCCGTAGGAGTGGGAGGGATAGCGCGAAGCGCGTAGTTTTTCCGTCAATACCCCTTAAGTTCCATATGAAAATTTTGGTATTCTTCATATTATTAAATAAATTTGCGAGCCTTTGAAATATAAGGCCTTACCTAATTGATAAATCAATATTACTAATATGAAGAATTATAAAACAGAAGACATCCGGAACATCGCCATACTTGGCGGAGCCGGATCAGGAAAAACCACTCTCACCGAGAGCATCCTTTTTGAGGCAGGCGTCATCAAGCGCCGTGGTTCAGTAAACTCCAAGAACACCGTCAGCGACACCGCAGCAGTAGAGCTCGAATATGGCTATTCAGTCTATTCAACCGTATTTGCTGTTGAGATGTTCGGCAAGAAGTTCAACTTCTTTGACTGCCCGGGTTCAGATGACTTCTCAGGTCAGGCTGTAACCGCCCTCAACATCTGCGACTCCGCCATTCTCGTTGTAAACGGTTCACGTGGTGTCGACGTTGGCCTTATCAATAGCTATCGTCTGGTTAAGAAACTTAATAAGCCCGCTTTCTTCGTTATCAACCATGTTGACAGCGACAAGTGCGAGTATGACAACGTTGTAGAGCAGATCCGTTCTACTTTCGGAACGACATGCGTTCCTATCCAGTTCCCCGAGCAGGCCGGTCCCGCTTTCAAGAGTGTAATTGATGTTCTGCTCAACCAGAAGCTCACATTCGCCGATGGTTCAGCTATGAAGGCCGAGGATATTCCCGGTGCAGTAGCCGATAAGGCTCAGACCATGCGTGACACTGTAACAGAGTCAGCTGCTGAGAATGATGAGGAGCTCATGGAGAAGTTCTTTGATCAGGGCGAGCTCTCAATCGATGAGATCCGTGCCGGTTTCCGCAAGGGTATCGAGTCATGCGGTCTGTTCCCCATCGTATGCACTGCCGCAGCTCCCAACATCGGTGTAAGCCGTCTCGTTGAGTTCCTGGGCAATGTGGCTCCCTCACCTCTGCAGGGTAAGGAGATTAAGGATGCTAAGGGTGATGTTGTAAAGCTTGACGCTTCAGGTACATCTCTCTTCTTCTTCAAGACAACAATTGAGCCCCATATCGGTGCTGTTTCATATTTCAAGGTAATGTGCGGCAAGGCTCATGAGGGTCAGGATATGATCAACTCAGACCGTGGTTCAAAAGAGCGCGTTGCCCAGATCTTCGTAAGCCAGGGTAACAACCGCGTTCAGGTTACTGAGTTGCTCCCCGGTGATATAGGTTGCACCGTTAAGCTTAAGGATGTCCGTACGGGCAATACTCTCAATGAGGGCGCCGATCGTTCATTCAACTTCATTAAGTATCCTAACTCAAAGTATTCACGTGCTCTCAAGCCCGTCAATGAGGCCGATATGGAGAAGATGATGACCATCGTCAACCGTATGCGTGAGGAAGATCCTACGCTCGTTATCGAGCAGTCCAAGGAGCTTCGTCAGGTAATCCTGTCAGGCCAGGGTGAGTTCCACCTCCGTACCTTCAAGTGGTGCATTGAGAACAACGATAAGATGATGATCAACTTTGAGGAGCCCAAGATTCCTTATCGTGAGACCATCACCAAGGCAGCCCGTGCCGATTATCGTCATAAGAAACAGTCTGGTGGTGCCGGCCAGTTCGGTGAGGTTCACCTCATTGTGGAGCCTTATGAGGACGGCAAACCCATGCCCGATATGTTCAAGTTCGGCAATCAGGAGTTCAAGATGACCGTTAAGGGCGTTGAGGAATATCCGCTGGAGTGGGGTGGTAAGCTCGTTTATGTAAACAGTATCGTAGGTGGTTCTATCGATGCCCGTTTCATGCCCGCTATTCTCAAGGGTATCATGCAGCGCATGGAGCAGGGACCTCTTACCGGTTCATACGCACGCGACGTACGCGTAATCGTATATGATGGTAAGATGCACCCCGTTGATTCAAATGAAATCTCCTTCCTGCTTGCAGGCCGTAACGCATTCAGCGCAGCCTTCAAGGAGGCCGGTCCTAAGATTCTTGAGCCTGTATATGATGTTGAGGTTCTCGTTCCCGCAGAGTACATGGGTGATGTAATGAGTGATCTCCAGGGTCGTCGCGGTATGATCATGGGTATGGAGAGCGAAGGTAACTATCAGGTTCTTCGCGCCAAGGTGCCTCTCAAGGAGATGTCAACCTACTCAACTTCTCTCAGCTCCATCACTGGTGGTAGCGGTTCATTTGTAATGAGCTTCAGCAGTTACGAACTCGTTCCTACCGATGTTCAGGACAAGCTCATCAAGGAGTTCGAGGCCAAGCAGAAAGAAGAGGAATAATAACGATAGTTGTTATTTTGATAACTTCAAAAGGCGAAATCATAGCGATTTCGCCTTTTTTATCTAAAAATGGCGCAAAAAATTAAGTTAATTGTTTGCATTATCAAAATCATCTGTATATTTGCCCATATGAAAAAGTCTATTGTTTGGATATTGAGCGCTGTAATGTGCGTCTCCTTTATTTTCCTGCTTACTCTGCAGTTCAGGTATATTAAGGAGATGACCACCATGCGTCATCAGCATTTTGACGAATCCGTCAAGCGTAGTCTGTATGAGGTTGCTCACCAACTTGAGGTTGATGAGGCCAAGAGGTATTTCGAGGAGGATATCCAGGAGATGGAACGCAACTCCAATTTCGGTAATTATCCGTTGGATGGTTTCTATAGCCAGACCCAGTCTTTCTCATTCCAGGGCGGAACATTCTCGTTCACCCAGACCATTCAGCCGCCTGTCCAGACACCTAATTCTTCTGATCAGGGACAGTCTGTACAGTCTACACCTCCCACAATGCCCTCATTGCAGGTGCCGCGTACTCAGTCTGATGCCAATAACGGAGTCGTTTCTGAGCGCTCCAGGGCATTGCAGCAGCGTCAGTTGGAGCATTATCTCTCCAATAAATCACTTGTTGATGAGGTAATCTACAACATGCTTATCAGCTCCAGTACCAGACCTCTGTCTCAGCGTATAGATAACACCGTACTTGCTCATGCTCTGACAGACCAGCTGGCCATCAACGGAATAGAGATACCGTTCCATTACGTACTCACTACCAACACAGGTCGTGTCATTTACACCTGCTGTAAGGATGCTGATCCCAATTCGTTTGTAAACAGCTATTCGCAGGTAGTGTTCCACAATGATAATCCCAATCGTATGGGAGTCATTCGCGTCTCTTTCCCCACTCTCGATGATTATATTGACAAGTCTGTGGGCTTCATGCTCCCGTCTCTCATCTTTATAGCCATTCTTATGATCACCTTCGCGTTCACCCTCTTCGTGATCACGCGTCAGCGTAAGATAACTGAGATGAAGAATGACTTCGTCAACAACATGACCCACGAGTTCAAGACACCTATATCCACCATCTCTCTGGCAGCCCAGATGCTTAATGATCAGGCGGTATCCAAATCACCGCAAATGTTCAAGCATATATCAGGTGTAATCAACGATGAGACCAAACGTCTCCGTTTCCAGGTTGAGAAGGTGCTTCAGATGTCTATGTTCGAGCGTCAGAGCAACACCATGAAACTCAAGGAGATGGATGTCGATGAACTCATCAATGGCGTAGTCAACACCTTCAAACTTAAGGTTGAGAATATCGGCGGAACCATCGATGCTCAATTTGAGACAGAGGATCCGTTCGGTATGGTTGATGAGATGCACTTTACCAACGTCATCTTCAACCTTATGGACAACGCCGTCAAGTATAAGCGTGCCGATGTTCCCTTGCACCTCGAAGTCCGTACCTGGAACGAACCGGGCAAGCTCATGGTATCCGTATCAGATAACGGAATCGGAATCAAGCGCGATGACCTCAAGAAGATCTTTGACCGCTTCTATCGTGTACATACCGGTAATCGTCACGATGTAAAAGGCTTTGGCCTTGGACTGGCATATGTAAAGAAAGTGATTGTAAATCATAAGGGCACCATTAAGGCTGAAAGTGAGCTTGGTGCCGGAACCAAGTTTATCATATCATTACCCCAAAAGAACGAATAACCCAAAACAATAAAGATTATGGAAGACAAACTGAACATCCTGTTATGTGAGGACGACGAGAACCTGGGAATGCTCCTTCGTGAGTATCTTCAGGCCAAAGGTTACAATGCAGAACTCTGCCCCGACGGCGATGCCGGCTACAAAGCTTTCATCAAGAACAAGTATGACATCTGCGTATTTGACGTCATGATGCCCAAGAAAGATGGCTTCACTCTCGCAAAGGAGATTCGTGCCATCAACTCCGATGTGCCCATCATGTTCCTTACCGCTAAGAACCTCAAGGACGATATCTTCGAGGGCTTCAAGATTGGTGCCGATGATTACATCACCAAACCCTTCAGCATGGAAGAGCTCACACTTCGCATGGAGGCTATCCTGCGTCGTGTACATGGCAAGAAGAATCGTGAGGTTACCGTGTACAACATAGGTAAGTTTACCTTCGATGCCAAGAAGCAGATCCTTTCCATCGGTGAGAAATCAACCAAGCTCACAACTAAGGAGTCTGAGCTCCTCAACCTCCTGTGTGCTCATCAGAATGAGATCCTGCAGCGTGATTTCGCTCTTAAATCCATTTGGATTGATGACAACTACTTCAATGCCCGTAGTATGGATGTTTACATCACAAAACTGCGTAAGCACCTCAAGGATGATGACTCAGTAGAGATCATCAATATCCACGGTAAGGGCTACAAGCTTATCGCTCCCGAGGCCGAATAAATTAAGGAACGCGCACACGCGTAATAGCACAAAAGGGACGGTTTTCAAACCGCCCCTTTTGTGCTTCAATAAGTTAGGAAAATTAACAAAAATATTTGCCTTTTTGTTTGGTGGGAATATCTAGAAGCACTACCTTTGCATCCGCTTTCCGCAAGGAAGCACATCTTAAGACGATCTTTGATACGATTTCATACAGACAAGTAGTACGACGGGCTACTCTGATTTTAGAGTATGTCCAAGGGTAATAC